>JMSU01000058.1_pt1 | contig 70812 bp, 73 predicted proteins | sample 179011 | NCBI WGS metagenome assembly JMSU01 (sample SAMN02769580, study PRJNA246767) | bioreactor metagenome | isolation source: Culture-1 Bioreactor ArsB derived from microbial biomass from the upper 2 cm... | place: Germany: Bremen | collected day 87 after inoculation
CCCTTTAAGTCTTCTGGAACAAGGTTCCCAATATACACCTGATTTGGAGCATAGTTTACAACATCTGCATAAGGTCTTATATTCTCATGAAGCTTCTTAAGATATTCTGAATCAGGATTCATTATTTTCTCTGTTGTTTGAGTTGTACCATTGTGCATTATCATGTCTGGGGTATGAACCAATACGTATCCTGCAGCCTTAACTACTGAATAATTCATTTTTCTGCACCTCCAAATAATTTTGTGATTTAGCTGCTAGCTATTAGGTACTAGTATCCTGTATAGAGTTCACATAGCAAAACTTGATTTATCCATATCCAAATACTCGATGGCCTTGGGAGTTTTGGATGTGGGTAAATTAATAGTTTTACTTGAATCTCTATGTCTCTAGTAGCCATTAGCTAGCAGCTATTAGCTTGTTTAATAAAATGGGGCTGTCTCATAAAGGCATCTCATGAGTTCAGCCCCGGGGTGTTTCAGAATGAATGAAGTTCAAGGTTTAGAAATTTCAACGGTTTGGCTAGTACTAACGTACATACCAAGTCGGTGAACATTTCAAATAACTCAGAAACTCGTCATTCTGAGACACCCCCATTTATAATTAATCTTCAAATACAGTTTGTCCATCAACCTCTGTTTCAAGAGCTTTAAGACACTTTTGAACTAACGATCTTCTAAGTTTCTTTTCTTCTGCTGGATCTAATGCAGGATTTCCTAATGGATGAGGTATAGCTATAGCAGGTACAATTCTATTTGCACCAACTGTTAATGAAATAGGTACTACTGTACAAATATGAACAACTGGTATTCCAGCTCTTTCTATTTCTTTAACCATCGTTGCACCGCAACGAGTACAAGTACCTCAGGTAGATGTTAAGATAACAGCATCTACTCCATCAGCAATAAGTTCCTTTGCAAATTCAGCAGCAAAAGCTTTAGAATTAGCAACTGATGTACCATTTCCTGTAGTTGTATAGAAATATCTGTGAAGTTTTCCAATAACTCCTTCTTTTTCCATATCTCTTAATACATCAACAGGTAATACTCTATCTGAATCCTCATTTGCATATACAGGGTCATAACCACCGTGAGCAGTTTCATAAGTTGCTTCAGTTAAATCTGCTACTCCATCAATATCGTATTTTCCGTACTTAGAAGCACTTGAAGATTCAATACGATCCGGATTACCTTTTGGTACCGTACCACCTGAAGTTACTAAGGCGATATTAGACTTTGATACATCCTTAACTGCAGGATTAGGATCTACGTTATCGAAAGCAGGCATTGGATACTCAGTAACAAACTCTTCGCCTTTAAGCTTCTTAATCATCATTTCAACAGCTCTAGAAGCACCTCTTTTCTCACGGAAAAGATTCCTTCTAACACCTCTAGCAATGTATCCTTCTTCTTCTGGAGAGCCAATTTCTTCCCCTTTACCAATCTTAAGTGCTAACTTTGCTAAAGCAGGAACTGCCTTTCTCATAGTAGCTGCTGAGTTTCCAGTTGATACTATGTGTAAATCTTTTTTGTACATATCAGCACCTGGGTTCTCAATGTACATTGCAGTCACAACAGGGATACCTAACTCGTCCTCAACGATTTTACATATAGTACCACATGCAGCACCATATCTACCAGCATTGAATGCTGGACCTGCTACAAATAAATCTGGGTTCTGTGATTTAACCATTTCTAAAACTTGAGCTTTAGCCTCTTTTAAGTTTTCATTGAAATATGAATCACCACAAATAACGGTAGCCACTATTTCTGCTTCTCCATTGAAAGCCTTATTCAACGCCATACCTGGGCCAACAATACCTTCTCTTAACTCAGGTGGAATATCAGCTTTTTCTTCTCCACCAATTCCAGCAAAGAACTGATTTATATAATGAACAACTCTAATTTTGCTCATACTTTCCCCCCTCTCATATTTTAAAAACCGGGAAATTTAAATTTATACAAATTAACTTTTCGTTACTTTCACCTACGAGTCCAAACTGGACTCTATTCAATGGACTTTCTTTTCAAATCAAAGGGTTTTACTTATTTTTTAAGGGTTTTATTAATATATTAATATTTAGAGAATTGACCTCTTATTGAAGTCATTTCTTCAACGATTTCATCAACTTCAAGAACCATTTCCATCATGCCAACTTGCTCTTCATATACATCGGCATCAACAGCTTCTTTAAACTGTGGTTCTACTACGTGATATACAGCAAGTCCTAACTCAACTCCTGCTAGAGGTCCAGCAAATGTTGGGTCACCAGCTGTTACAGTTTCAGCAGAAAGTCCTGCTGATTCTGCTTCTGCAGCTCCAAATATTACTACTATATTTTCTGCTCCATTTTTCTCCGTTAATTCTTTAACCCTTTTTTGATTTTCTAAGTCCATTGCTCCTGCAGCGGTTCAGACAAAACACTCTGTAGATGAGAATACTACTTCAGCGCCCTCGGCAGTCTTAACGCATTCTTCCATAGCCGGGCCAGGAATACCGTCTCTATCGCCAATAATGATAACTTTCTTATTTTCTAAGATACTCATTATAAGACACATCCTTTCTTTGTTTTTAGTTTTTATTCTTAATTAGTTCCTTTAATCTCAATATACATTAATAAGTTGTAGCTGACATTTTGTTAAATCCAAGTTCATTTGTTGCTCCAGTTATTACTTGAATTTCAGCTTCAATGCTTCCGTCAGGTTTTAATGAACCATCGAAACCACCAGCAATCTTATCAACATAATCCAATGTTCCAATTACCTTCTTCATCGGTGGAAGCACGATAACTTCATTAGCATTACCACCAGTTACAACAGCATCTGCCTTAGCATCTGCATCAGCTAAAGATTGAGATGCTCCATCTCTACCAGCGTATTCATCTGTTACTATAACAGTTTTTACGCCTTCATTTTCAATCTTCTTACAGTTCATGATCAAGTCAGTATCTGGGTTACCAAAACCTTCTTGTGAAATAATAGCACCATCTAATCCTAAGAACTTAGTGAACTTTGCAGTCCAGTTAGATGATCTTTCTTTGTCAGCAAGGTAAACATTTTCATTAGTTATGATAACACCCATGAAGTTAATGTCTTTACCATGTCTTTCATATAGATCATGTATAATAGGATTGTTTAAGTGATGGTATGTTGTATTTTTGTCACATGCAGAAACACAGTTTCCACTTAAAATTGCTCCATCCATAATCTCTGTTGGATAAAGAACAGTTGGAACGATTTTCTTAGCGTCAACTCCATAAACATAAGTGTCATGAAGTAACCCTTGAGTTTGAAGCATATACACATATCCTACCTTTGGTAGTTCTGGATATTCTGCTGCTTGCTCAAGTAAAGGCTTAGTTTCATAAACCTTAACTTCATCAGGCTCTACATCTTTACCTGCTTGACCAAGATAATCTGCGGCTTTCAAACCAGCCATTCTTGCAGCTGCTTCATAATCATACTGATTTAAACCTTCAGCAGACTCGATTACTAAACAAATATTATTTAATTTTGAGAATGGTGTGTAGTCAGCACCTGGTCCAGTCATGTCAATAATACCTTCCTGGAAACCAACTATTTTACCGCATGTAACAACTGCCGCCCCACTTAATACATGTGTACGCCCAGCTCCTACCGTCGTAACCTTGTTGATTACTCCTGGGAAAAGTCCTCCAGGACCGTCAACTTTTACTCTAGGTTCAATAACATCCTTTACAGGAGTAATTCTTACTTCTTCACCAGGACGAGCCAATTCCATTTTCACACTTTTGATATGGTCGTCTTCCATAATTAAGTCGATTAGTTCTTGCTTGTTTACGTATAATGTTCCAGCTTCAACCTTTGTAGATTCTCCAAATTGAACATCTGTGATCTTTATTTTTCCAAGCTCTAAACGCACAACCTTCACCTCCCTTTATATTTAACAGCTTATGCTAATTAATAGTCTTTAATTAGCACAGCTGCTTATAGCTACCCAAGGTGTTTTTCAATCATTGCCTCAATATTAGCCTTGTTTGCATCATCTTTAGTAACTTCGCCAAGCTTTTCTCCATCTTTGTAAATTGTTATAGTTGGAAGTCCTAAAACTCTTTGAGATATTGCAAGTCTTCTTGCTTTTGTAGTGTTTAATTTGCAAAACTTAACCTTACCTTCATAGTTCTCTGCAAGTGCCTCAATATCAGGCATAAGAGCCTTGCATGGTTCACAACCATCACTCCAGTAGTCTACAAGTACTAATCCATCTGCCTTTAGTACTTCTTCTTCAAAAGTATTCTTATCAACTGCTATCATCTTAACAACCTCCCTAATAAATTATTTTGGGGATACTCGCTTTTAAGTTTTAGTATTCACAAGAGGAAAAAGCGATTATCTGTATATAATACGATAAACATCTTACATTCTTAAGATTTGACAGCCAGCGTTTTTGGGGTTGTTGAATCTTTGGAATGTAATAGATTTTTCGTAATTTATATATATTTATTCATGAAAAGTATTTTCTATATACTTTTCAGCTTGAACTGCTGCTATTGCTCCATCTGCTACAGCTGTTACTACCTGACGAAGTGACTTTTGTCTAATGTCTCCAGCTGCAAATATTCCACCAATGTTTGTCTTCATATCATCATCTGTTATTATATATCCTCTGTCATCCATATCTATCATATCTTTAAATACATCACTCAAAGGTAGATATCCAATGAATGGGAATATTCCAAATGTACCATCATCTTCATGAGCCTCATATTCTGTCAACTCACCAGTTTCTCTATTCTTAAAAACTATGGATTCTACGATTCCATCACCTTTGATTTCCTCCGGTGCCGAATTCCAGATCCACTCTATTTTGTCATTCTTAAATGCCTTTTCTTGGATAGATTTAGCTGCTCTCAGTGTATCTCTTCTATGAACAACTGTAACCTTTCTTGCAAACTTAGTTAAATACATTGCCTCTTCGATAGCTGAGTCTCCTCCGCCAATAACAAATACTTCTAGGTCTGTAAAGAAGTCAGCATCGCATGTAGCACAGTAAGAAACTCCCTTACCAGTTAATTCTACTTCTCCAGGAACTCCTAATTTCCTTGGAGTTGCACCAGTAGCAATTATAACTGACTTTGCATGGTACTCTTCCTTTTCACCCTTAACAACCTTAATTTTGCCTTCTAGGTCAACTGAAACTACAGCGTCTATCTTTCTTTCTGCTCCAAACTCTTCAGCTTGTTCTACCATTCTAGCTACAAGACTTGGTCCAGTAGCTTCTCTTACTGACCCCGGATAGTTTGCAACCTCATTTGTAGTTACAATTTGTCCACCAGTCTTACCCTTTTCTAATATTAGAGTTTTCATTTTAGCACGGGCAGAATATAATCCTGCTGCAAGACCAGCCGGTCCACACCCAATGATCAACACGTCATATAAGTTCTCCATAATAGAACCTCCCTCTTTAATAATTGATGATAAGAATTGCTCAAGCTATTCCTTTAGGTTAAATTAATTCTTTGCGTTTATTCATAAAATCTCATTCCACTGTCTAATATTTATTTAATACCTATTATAAGGTTTAACCTACTCTATTAATAAAATTGGTCCATACTTTGGATCGCTCCATCAATTAAGTTAAAATCAATAAGCCTGAAATCCTCCAAAATCTCCGTTGTCCATCTAGGCGTCTTTTTACCTTCGATAAACTTTTTCGCAGTATTAATGCTCGCTTCAATTATTTCCAAAGATTCAATATCCAGTTTACCTTTTTCAGTGCTTATTCCCACCGACTTAAAAGGGGTTTCATTCGGTTTCACGCTGCCAGATAAAGGATGTGTCAAAAGCTTATATCCTTCATGTATTTTATTTCTAACGTAAGATAGTATTTCTAAGTAACTATATTCCTTCAAATAGATTATATCCATCTTTTCATTATATTTATCATAAACCAAAATGTTATTTGTTATTATTGTTTTTTTCAAAATTTTCACCTCCTGCAATTTTACATACACAAGTTCCAGGGAAAACGTTTTTCTAACTTTGTTTACAAACTCCTGATCTTTTGATTCATTAGGGGGCGTGTCGGTTTTACAAATTACACACTTCCTATTGTACCCAAAATTTATTTCATTAATGTGAATCAACTCTATCTCGGAGTCGAAAATATGTAATATTATCCTTTAACTATTTTTAGATATATTATTCACAAAATGGCAACAAAAAAAGGAGCAATGGCGAATAATCTTTGCCAGCTGCTCCTCTGTCTTATACCTGAGAGTTTCTTTCAAATTCAAATAGAAATCGAAATTGCCCCTTCGGTGCCATATATAAATAGCATATATGACTTTCCAGAGATCTGTCTAGGTACGGTCCTTTTGCCTGAGAATTTCACTATAACGGGCATCGTTACAATTTGCACCTTCGGCGGTCAAATATATATTGACTCTCTCCCGAACCCTTCATCCAGTTCTTATATTCAATTTTTTTATACTTTTAAAATTACTATTACTTTCTTCTATAGCCATTATATAATATTGACAAAAGTTTTACAATATAATTTTTAAATAAATTTATATTTTTTATTATAAATTATCTTTTCTTGTTTAAATGTGTCGAATTCATCTATTTAAATTTCTTGAATTTTTACTCTGAAACAAAGAATATTGCTAGGACTCCAGCTCCTGTATGGGTTCCTATAGTACATCCAATATGTGCTTCAACTATTTCCGATGGTTTCAATTCTTTTATCACTAACTCCTTCAACTGCTCTAATCCATCTTTGTTGGCTGCATGGCCCATAGCAATTCTAGTACCTTCTTTTAAGCCACTTTTTCTACAAATCTCTATCATTTTTTTATACAGTTTCTTGTTACCCCTTACCTTATCAATGGGCTCAACCTTACCATCAATGATTCCCAAAATCGGTTTTACATTTAACAAAGTCCCGAGGGCCATCTTTCCAGCACTCAGCCTTCCGTTTTTATGTAGATATTTTAAAGTATCTACAGAGAATATTTGCTGAGCCCCTTCAATCAATTTTCTTATCTGTTCTAATACTTCACCTAATGACTTACCTTCCTCTGCCATTTCAGCTGCCCTCGCTACAATCATCCCACATCCATATGCTAGAGATCTTGAATCAAATACGTAAATATTATCCTTATTCATTTCTTCTTTGGCTATTACCGCAGATTGATGTGTTCCACTAACTCCACCGGAACCGTTTATGATTATAATGTTCTCATATCCGTCTTCAAAGGCTTCTTCAATAGCTTTTTTGAAGTCTATAGGTGGTACTTGGGATGTTTGCGGTATTTCTTCAACGGCCTCAAGCTTTTTATAAAATTCTTCAGAACTTAAATCTACACCATCTCTATATTCCTCTGTTCCAAACCTAACCGTCAATGGCAACACATTAATATTATACTTATCTGCTATCTGTTTAGGCATATCTGACAAGCTGTCCGTAATAAACTTAATCTTCTTCATAAAAACACTTCCTTTTCATTCAAGAACACAGAGGTTCAATATATAGATTTTACTTCACTAAGGCTATTGCAATACAACCTGGTCCTGCATGAGTACCAACCACGGAACCTACCTTCGATTCAATAATTTCTTTTACACTAAAGTTCTCTGTAATCTCCTTATGTAAATCCATAAGATATTTATTATTATTTGAGTGAATTAACCCTATAGTTTTTTTATCTAGATTAATCTCATTAACCTTTAGCCAATTTATAATCCATTTTATTGCCTTTTTATTGCCTCTAACCTTGTTGTCAAATATTACTCTTCCATCTTCAAAGCTCACAGTCAAAGGTAATACTTCTATGTTCAACTCTTTAGTAATTTCTTTTGGTATGTCAGCAACACTGTCTGTTAATATTCTTATTCCCATTTTATCACCTTTCAAATACTGATTGGAAATATTTTACGCAAAGTTTTCAATTTTCTATGAAGAATACAGGTTTAAATAGAACTTTTTAATTTCAACTTACAAATACATTCTATATAAGTTACGAAAAATCTATTACATTCCAAAGATTTGTCATCCTCAGAAACGTTGGCTGTCAAATCTCCACAATGTGAGATCTTTATCGTATTGTATATATAGTAATTTTTTCCTACAAAAATAATACAACTTATTTAGAAATTTTACAAGAACCAAAATGCCATAGATTCCTTTGTCACTTTCTTTCAAATAAAAAAAGACAAGGAATCTAATTAAAAAACCCCTTGTCTTGCTTATTAGTTTTTGCTAAGATCCGTAACAGCTAAAGCTATATTTGACGCATGATCAGCAATCCTCTCAAGGTTACTTATAATATCCAAGAAAATTACCCCTGATCCAGGAACACATTGCTGATTGTTTAACCTACCTATATGATTTGCTCTAAGAGTTTTTTCCATATGATCAATTTCGCCTTCTCTTTCAATAACTCTCTGAGCCGTTTGCATATCTGCATTTCTTAATGCCGTCAAAGCTTCTCTATAAGATTTCTCAACTCGCTCATGCATAATCCTTAGCTCTTCTAATGCTTTATCAGAAAAATTCAATTTATTTTCTATTCTATATATAGCTAATTCCGCTAAATTGTCCGCATGATCTCCTACTCTTTCAATATCATTTATTGTGTTAAATAGGCCTTCAATCATTTCTCTCTGTTTACCAGAAATTTCTGTATTTGATACTTTTAATAAATAACTTGCAATTTCCCTTTCCATTTCATTAATTATTTTTCAACCCTAAAGGTTTCATGCGCTAGTTTCGTATCAGTCTTGAAAAAGGCTTCAATGGAATATTTGTATGATTCCAGTGCAACATTACCCATATGCAGCACTTCCCGTGAAACCTGACCAATTGCTATGGAAGGTGTTTCCAAAATTCTATCGTCAATATATTTTATTCCTCTAATTGCTTTTTCTTCAGTTCCATCATAAGGTATTATCTTTTTAGCCGCATAAACAAATAATGGAGCGAACCAAATTAATAACAATGTATTTGAAATATTAAACAATGTGTGGGCATTAGCCAATTGTCTAGCTGGATCATCTGACCATTGTGTTACAAAATGTATGGTAGGCTTAGCAAGTAAGATAGTAAATAGAACAGTACCTATAACATTGAATAATAAGTGCACTAATGCCGCTCTCTTAGCAGTCTTATTTGCTCCAATACTGGAAATCATTGCAGTAACACATGTACCAATATTTGTACCTAGTATTACTGGAAAAGCTGATTCAATAGGTAATAAACCTTGACTAGCTAATGCAATAAGTATCCCTGTGGTTGCACTACTACTTTGAATAATTGCAGTTATACCAAAGCCAGTAAGTATTGCCAAGACCTTATCAGTAATATTGGATTGTCCGAAGCTTAAAAGAAGATTAGTAAAGCCTTCATATTCTCTCAACGGCTTCACAGCAACCTTCATCATATCCATTCCCAAGAATAATATACCAAAACCTATAATAATTTCTGCAAAATTCTTTACTTTTCTGTTTGATGTGAATAACCATATCCCTACACCTATACCAACTGATATAGGAGCAAGAGCAGTTAAATTGATAGAGACTAATTGTGCAGTTACAGTTGTACCAATATTAGCACCCATTATAACTCCAACGGCCTGAGTAAGTTTCATTACTCCAGCGTTTACGAAACCAACAACCATTACCGTTGTTGCACTACTACTTTGTACAACCATTGTAACTAAAGCACCAACTACTACTCCCATAACGCGATTACTAGTTAGAATCTCAATAAATCTTTTTAATTTGTCACCGGCAGATTTTTCTAATCCTGCAGCCATAACATTCATTCCATATAAGAATAGGCCCAGTCCTCCAATGAGGCCGAATGCTATATCCATGTGGCAACCTCCCTTTCCTTTTCATCTATTCTGTTTAAAAGCACATAATATATAATACATTAATCGACATATAGTTTTGTTAAATCTATGTTAAATGTTAAATCAGGGTTGATTTTTTGTTAAATTCAGAATCTTTCCCACCACATTAAACATTATAATTTCTATTGTAATCTACTCCAGGGGAATAGTTGCAATTTTCAAAATATATCAACTTCAAAAAATGTAGATATACTTGTATTTCTCAAATTAATAATTCTAGAAATAAAGTCAATATCTACATAATCCAATTAATTGCAAAAGAGTTATTTATTATAACCCCTCAATATTATATTATGCTTACTTACCTAAATCATACCCGGAAAGTTGAGCTGTCTTAAAATTTCATACACTACAATAGATACCGTATTGGAAAGGTTTAATGATCTTGCCTTAGAATCAGAAATCATAGGTACTTTTATGCCTTTATCCTTAAATCTTTCATGTATTTTCTTTGGCAATCCTGCTGTTTCTTTGCCAAATATTATATAGCACTCATCCTCATAATTCATCTGGGAATAAACCTTGCTTCCCTTTGTAGTTGATATGTAAAAATCACCTTCAGGATTCTTAGAAAAAAACTCTTCGCTATTTTCATAAACCTGTACATCTAGTAGGTGCCAATAGTCCAATCCCGCTCTTTTTAAATGTTTATCTTCAATAGAAAAGCCTAACGGCTTTATTAAATGTAATTTGCTGCCAGTTATCGCACATGTTCTAGCAATATTACCAGTATTTTGGGGTATTTCAGGCTGGTAAAGTACTATATTTATAGCCATTAATCTTACTCCTTTACAAAAATATTCAATTCTATTTTATTACCCTCAGTTTCTAAAGGAACACATATTGGTTGTAATTGATCTGACGAAATAGATAAATTGGTCCCCATCATCAATGTAGGCGGTGTGATATCAACCTTAACCCCTGCATTGAATAATAAGGTTGCAGAATTTCCTAAAATCATGTTCCCAAGCTCAGATAATGCACTTTTAGTAATTTCATCGAGTTCCTTAACTTCCATACCACCCATCATCCTCGAGACTATATTCAATGCCATTTTCTCATTAAAGCTCAACATTGCTTGCCCCTTGATTTCACCGGTAATTCCTATCAAAATAACTATATTATTAGCACTACAAGGAGAACCTTTAATAGTTGGTCTACCTACGTTAAATTTAAGTTGTGTCATTTGAGTTAGAATATCTACACTTGCTTTTATAAATGGATTTATATACTCAGCCTTCACCCATATCCCTCCAGTATATATTTTTTGCATAGCTTAAGGACATTCTAAGCCATTTTTTATTATTAATTACATATACCCTATTTATTTGTTGTTTCATCAAAAATTTTGTCTTTTTTTTGCACCACTTCTGTTATTATACCATAAAACCTTTAACGATTCCCATGGATGTCCTTTATTTCTCCCTTATCTAATGCAATTTCGGTGTTATAAGCTGACATACTGAAAAACTTTTCTGCATCTTCTAGCATCAGACCCTTTAATTCCATATTTTCAGGTCTAGCTTCTCCAATTCCATTTTTATAAATCTGATATAAATAATAAACAGCTTGGGGTAAAAAGCCAAGTAATCTTGCTCCAATTGTATCGACAGCAACAGGGTCAGTTCCGGCAATTATCAATCCTTGACCATCTACTGTCAAACCTGAAGATGGACCTGTCCCAATCATTGCCTTATCAGCACTTACAATAGTTAAATCAATGGGAATTTTTTTTGCCATTGAAAGTATAAAACCATGTAAATCCTCATGTATTCCCTTACTTTTCTTTGGAAAACCATGTATTTCAGCAGGAGGCCAACTAAGGGCAACATTTTTTATTCCTGCACTCATCGTAGCTTCTTCATGGTGCTTAAGTTGCGTAAAGGACACAAGAACATCAATATTATTAATCAAATGATTAATCTTTGTTTGTCCAACATAGGTATGTTCAAGCTCTAAGTCTATATAGGGTCCGTAATTCAAATCTACAAATTCAACCATTTCTTCATTTATTACTTTATCATATCCTACAGAGTTCATAACAGTCGGTGTGGGATCTCCACCGGACCCTGTTGCAATAACAATTCTTGAAGGTTTAAAGCTTTTAATATATCTAATTAGTCTACGTAGAGTGTTTGGCCCCACGACAGAACCAGTAGTCGGAGGTTTATTTTTAACCCAGTTAGGGACAATTGCTACTCTATCTCCTTCTCTAAACAATTCTCTTATTGGCAGCAAATCTAAAGCTTTAGATAGTGAGTCCTCTTCTCTGTTCTCCTTCATAATAGCCACAATTGGTTTCGTTATCCTTCTATTTTCCCTCATACAAACACCACCCAAATCCTTTTTATAGAAATCGCAATAAAGCTTTTACATTTCAAATTCTCAAATTTCCTAGAAACATTGGCTATTTGAGAATTTGAAATGTAGGTTTATAAGTGCGTTCTATACAGGTGATAGTATTACCGTATTACCAATCTTTTATAGCTTAGACAGTAATTTCATTAATAGCGGTCTATGAATATCAACTGCCTTTACAGGACATAGCTCTTGGCAGCAAAAACATCTTATACATCCCTCTAGATCCACTTCAGGTTTGTTATTAACCATTTCAATAACCCTTGGTGGACAATTTTCTGCACAATCACTACAACCTACACACTTATCATGGAAAAACACTGGTTTTGGCTGCATTAGTCCGTTTAAAATATCTCTTAAAAATTTAGGAATTTTACCCTCTAATAAATCAATGCTTCTTATTTCAGGAACTACGAAATCCTTTATAATAAATTCTTTGATATTGTCACCAAACAACTGTATATCTTCAAGATCACCTTTGCACAGGCCCCTTTCAATACATCTCTGGACGGTTGGTATCTTTTCTGGATCTAGTCCTATAATATGTGCAGCTGCCACATCTAAATGGTATGGACTTTCCGATGCAATTACTGCACCTATATGTCTCGGATCACCTGCACTGGGGCCAGCTCCTTCCATGCCAATTATACCATCCATAAAGGATAGAACAGGCTTTGCGGCCACACAAATATCAACTAGAGCATTAGAAAAATCAATGTAATTTGGCATTTTCACATGGTATTCCGCTTTTTCAAGGCCAGCAACAATTCCAAACATATTCTTTACTGCTCCAGTAAATAACATCATTCCATGGGTTTTCAGCTTAGATACAGATATAACCTTGTCAACATCTTCTAAAACCTCAATAGCTCTTATCTTTTTTAATATTAATCCATCTACGTTCTTTATATCCACTGAATTAGTATTATAATTAAGTATAGCGCCTACTTCCTTTGCTATTTCTTCAATACCACATGCTTTATATACACCCTTTAGTACGGAGGTGTTAAAAGGACCTCCAGGACTGTCTCCAATTACTACTTCCGCTCCATATTTGATTAGTACTGCTGCTAAGGCTTTAACAAATATTGGGTGTGTAGTAGTAGCTTCTTCAGGTCTCTTTTTCATAAGTAGGTTTAGCTTAAGAAGAACTCTTTCTCCAGGAACTATGTATTTATCTATTCCACCCAAATTATTGAAGCATTCTTCAACAGCAGTCTTTACCTTATTATAATCATAGTCGTCACACTTAATTAGTGATACTTTTTCCATGTCTACACCTCGTTTCCTATACTGCTTCCTCATAGCAAGCCCTAACACTTAATATGTAGAATATTATAACATATACCATAATCACTAATACAGAGAAACCTTCTACTTTACCATTTAATGCTATAGCTCTTAAGGTTCTTGTAGAATGAGTGAGTGGCAAAAACTCTATGAAGCTTCTCACAATATAAGGCATTTTCTTTAACGAAAAAAAAGTACCACATAAAAATGACATAGGGCTGATAACAAAGCTAGTAAACCTATTCATATCATAATGGGTATTTATCATCATAGCTGCAAAGAAACCCAGGCCTGCAAACATCAGACTATTAAGAAAACATATAAATATGAAAAGAAAATTTATTTTTACTGCAATCCCAAAGACAAAGGATACACAGATTATTATAAATGCCGAAAATAATCCTCTGAGAGCACCTGCTAGTATGTGTCCTAAGGTTAATAAATACATGCTTGTAGGTGAAATAAGGTAGTATTCAAAGCTTTTTTCATGTAATCTTGATACACTTACACGCATTGATATAGCTCCAAAACTCGACCTCATTGTGGTTAATGCAACTATACCTGGTATAATATACAGCATATATGAGTTTCCCTCTACTACAACATTCTCGCCTACACCCCATCCGAAGGCAATCATGTATAATAAAGGTGATACAATTAATGCACTAGTTATTTTCCAGAATCTCCTTTTGAAAAATACAAATTCTCTCCATAATATCGTCAAAACTTCCACTTATTTCACCATCCTGTGAGCAAAACTATAAAATACATCCTCAAGGGTAGTATCTCTTATAGTATACTTGTCATTGATCCCATCAGCAAAAGCTTTGGCTGACTCAAGGGTTTTAAAGTATTTAAATTTAGTTTGTACCAAATTTTCAAAATACTCAACGGTGTACTTTCCGATCATATCAATTAAATTGCTAGGAGTGTCACAATAAAATATTTTTCCTTCGTTCATTAGTGAAACTTTATCACATAAATACTCTGCTTCCTCAATGTAATGGGTTGTGATTAAAATTGTCTTTCCATCACTATGCATTCTTTTTAAAATATCCCATATTTCTCTTCTGGCTTTTAAGTCTATTCCCACAGAGGGTTCATCTAAAAATATAATTTGAGGATCATGTATCAATGCCTTAGCAATCATTAATTTTCTCTTCATCCCACCTGACAAGCGCTTACAAATTCGATCCTTAGCCTTGGTTAGATCCAGGACTTCAAGTAGTTCATCTACTCTTACCTTAATCATTTTACGATCCATTTTATAAAGCATTCCAGAAAAAATTAAATTTTCCTTCACCGATAGCTCTTTATCTAGATTGATATGCTGAGGAACAACTCCTATTTTCTTCTTTAAAGACTGATTATCACGACTTACATTCTTACTATCAATAGTTATTTGGCCTTCATCACTATCAATTAAACCAATCAGCATTCTTATTAAAGTAGTTTTCCCTGCCCCATTAGGGCCCAAGAGCCCCATAAAAGTAGCATCGGGTATTGTAAGTGACATATTATCTACAGCTTTAATATCTCCATAACTTTTACTTACAGATTTTATCTCTATCATATTAAACCTCTTTCAACTTTTTCAAGACCTCAATAACTTCATTAACCGTTACATACTCCAGTGGATTAAAGTATCCATCTTTAAGCTCAAATATTTCATTGTCTACTAAGGTCTGAACTATCCTCTTATTCTCTATTTGGTCTATATCCTTTATGTCTTTCTTGCCTTCTTTTCTTGAAATATCACCTAAAAGATAAACCGTTTTTGCAAACTCGTCACGGGTCACTTTATTTTCCGGATAAAACAGTTCTATACCATCAACCTTGAAACTGTTAATATATCCTGCTAAAACTGCAGTTTCAATAAAGTCGAAACTTTTATAATCTAAGGGTACGTCTTCAAAAAAACCATAGGTATGTCCTTTATGTTCGCTTTTATAGTACCTTGAGCTAGGTATATAAATGCCCTTATGGGCATACTTAACGCTTAGTTTTGCCAATACTTCTCTATTAATTTCCTCTTCAGAAGCATATTGGGTAATATCATCAAATATGTTCGGATAAAAAATCCTGTGTAATTCTTTAATACCTTTTATATATCTTAAAGTAGGCTGAGATATGAGTCTCTCATTTACATTATAGACACGATCATCCTTAACAGCTTTAATGTTTTCAAATCCTGGCCTTATCAGAATTGAGTGAATATTTCCTCCAGAATTTGTTCCACCTCTTTGTGAAAGATAAACATCTATTCTTTCTGACTCTTGTTTCAGTTTCTCTATACCAAATTCAGCTATGTAGCTCTTCTCGTCAATTTCCTCAGCATCTTTCGCTATATTAGTACCACCAGCTAACTTAATGGCATTTGAAGCAAAGGACTCCGGTATTGTTGTTCTATATCCGATTTCATCTGATTCAAAAAAAACATTGACCCTGTTCTCAATATTTTTTGTCATTCCATTGATTTCTTCTATCTGTTCATAAAAGTTTTCAATCAATATCTTAGAAGTATTCTTTTTCCCCGTAAGCATACCAAGCTTTTCTATATAATCTGAAAAATCTCCATAGCTGACAGGATACAATGAAACAACATTAACGCCTGTCCTCTTCAAGAGCTTAACAAAATCCGGGCTTTCCTTTTCTATAGAGGGAGTTACTAGTACTAAATCCGGTGCTGCAGAAATGATTTTTTCAGGCTCCTCTATATAGTCATAGGCTTTCTTATCTAAAACCCCAAGGGGGTAGTTATCTACTTTGCTAACTCCAATAATCTCATTGTCTAAATTTAATGAGAAGAGGTTCTCTGTATGGGCCGGAGCAAGGGATATAATTCGTCTTGCATAGCTCTTCATTTTAATTCTTACATCGGAGTCATCGGTAAAGTCGACTAAATAATCTCCACTGTCAAACAAGCTTATTTGATCAAGCCTTTTTTCAAGAAATGGTCTAGTGCTAAACAGTACTATTAAGACCCCTAAGCTAACTAACATTAAATCTCTTAATCTGATGTTTTTCATACTTATTATCCTCCATAGGACAAATGTAGCTAGAGCTACATTTGATAGATTGTTGACAAAGTCAACAAGATTACAGGCTGTTGACAAATCTGAAGTTCAAGGCGTGCTGAAACCGAGAGACCACAGCGTATACAAACATACGTTAGGGTTCTTAGCCCATCACTAACGAAGAAATTCGGGTTTGTCAGCAGCCTGACAAATGCGTCTTTAAGACGCATTTGTGTAAGTTCTAAGATTGCTATTAACCTCAGATGTTTTTACAAAATCTTTATACTTCCTACACTACTAAAAGAACTATTACCCCAAGAATTATTCTATAATATGCAAAGGGTATAAGCTTTTTTCTTTTTATATAATTCATAAAGAAAGCAATTACAAAGTAGGCTACTACAAAGGAAACTAGAGTTCCTATTGCTAGTATAAACCATTCATATAGTGAAAAATCTAAACCTATTTTAAATATTTTAAGAATAGCAGCTCCTATCAATGAGGGAATAGCTAGAAAAAAGGAAAACTCTGCAGCAACCTTTCTTGAAAAACCAACAAACATCCCTCCAATTATTGTGGATGCAGAACGCGACATTCCTGGCCATACAGCCATGCACTGTGCAATACCTACTATCAATGCCTGCTTGTATGAAATATGTTTTTCAGATAACACCTTAGATTTCATATTTCTTCTTTCTCCTATAAGCAAAAGAATAGCACCAAAAATCAGAGCAATAGCTACCATAGTTGGATTGAAGAGATGTTCTTCAACATACTCATCGAACTTAAGTAAGCCTAAAATGACCGCGGGTATAACCCCTACAGCAACCTTTGTCCACAGGGAAAAGTATTCTACAAGTCTTCTTTTATTATCAAATTTAGGAAAAACCTTATCCTTAAAGTAAAGTACTACAGCAAATATAGCTCCAACTTGAATGATAATCGCAAATGAATTAGCAAAATCCCCTGTGAAATCTAAATACTTATTTGCAATAATCAAATGACCCGTAGAAGAGACCGGTAGAAACTCAGTCAGTCCTTCAATAATTCCAAGAATAATCGCCTTAATAATCATTTCATCCCTCCACCCTTTACTTAAACCCGTATTATTCATGAAAAATTTAAAACGCTACTGCACCCTTTCAAACTTTCCCTTAATAATCCAAGTTTAAAATATTCCCTTATAATTATATTTCTTAGACAGAGATTTTACAACCAAAAAGCTCACAAAGTCATGTGAGCTCAGATTGTTGACAAAGTCAACAAGATGACAGGCTGCCCGGAAATCTGAAGTTCAAGGCGTGCTGAAATCGAGAGACCGCAGCGTATACATACATACGTAAGGGTTCTTGGCCTATCAACAACGAAGAAATTCGGGTTTGTCAACAGCCTGAAATTATCCTAACTTCTTAAGTGCCGTATAGTTTGCTTTGATTGTCTTTTCTATATCCTCCGTTGTGTGGGCAGCTGAAATAAATGCGGCTTCAAATTGTGATGGAGCTAGATATATTCCCTGGGCTAACATATTTTCAAAGTACTTTGCAAATCTTTCTGTATCGCTTTTTACAGCCGTATCATAATCATAGACCTCTTCACCTATAAAGTAGCTACATAACATAGAACCTACTCTATTTGAAAACATTTCTATGCCAAGTTTCTTAGCATTCTCTTTAAAACCATCTTCAAGTAATTTCGCTTTTTTTTCTAATTCATCGTATATGGATGGATTATCCTTCAAAATCTTTAATGTCGCAAGTCCTGCAGTTACAGCTAGAGGATTTCCAGATAGCGTTCCAGCTTGATAAATAGGACCTGCTGGAGACATAGTAGACATGATATCCCTCCTACCTCCATAGGCACCTACTGGAAGACCCCCTCCAATTATCTTTCCAAAGCATGTAATATCAGGTTTTACATTATAGAGACTTTGTGCACAGTTAAGCGCAACTCTAAAACCTGTCATAACCTCATCAAATATAAGAAGTGAACCATACTGATTAGTTATGTCACGAAGGAAATCAATGAATTCTTGTGTTGCTGGAACAACTCCCATATTCCCTGCGATCGGTTCAATTATAACTCCAGCAATTTTATCTCCGTAGCTTTCAAAAATTTCTTTCATTCCTTCAATATCATTGAATCTTGCAGATATGGTATTCTTAACGATATCTGCAGGGACCCCTGGACTATCGGGAACTCCATGGGTAAGGGCTCCTGATCCAGCTTTAACAAGTAGGCTGTCGGAATGACCATGATAGTTACCAACAAATTTTACAATCATATCCCTTCCTGTAAAGCCCCTTGCTAACCTTAAGGCACTCATAGTGGCTTCAGTCCCAGAGTTAACCATTCTAAGCATTTCAACCGATGGTACAATTTGACAGACTAATTTCGCAAGCTCCGTTTCCTTTTCAGTTGGTGCTCCAAAACTTGTTCCAGTTTCTAGTACTTCTCTTAGCTCCTCAACAACAGTTTCATGACAATGTCCTAGAATTAACGGTCCCCATGAACCAACATAGTCAATATATTCATTTCCATCAATATCATATATTTTTGATCCTTTTCCACTTTTAATAAATGGAGGATCTACCGTAACCGATCTAAAGGCTCTTACTGGACTATTTACACCACCGGGTATGTACTGTTTTGCTTCTTCAAAGGCTTTAGAAGATTTATTTAAGTTCATTAATACCCCTCCTTTATCCATCTTGCTAAATCCTTAGCAAAATAGGTTATTATAATATCTGCACCGGCTCTTTTTATACTTGTCAGCATCTCAATTACTATTGCTTTTTCATCTACAAGGCCAGCTTTAGCCGCAACCTTAATCATAGCGTATTCACCACTCACGTTATAGGCCGCGATGGGAGCATTAAAGTTATCCTTTATTCTTCTTATGATATCCAAATAGGATAGGGCAGGCTTAACCATTACTATGTCTGCACCTTCCATTATATCTAACCCTGTTTCGCGAATAGCTTCATCTGAATTACAAGGGTCCATTTGATAGGTTCTTCTATCTCCAAACTGTGGAGTCGAATGGGCCGCAGCTCTAAAGGGACCATAAAATGCTGAGGCATATTTAGCACTATATGACATGATTGACACATTTTCAAAGCCATTCTCATCAAGGCCTCTTCTTATAGCCATCACTCTACCGTCCATCATATCCGATGGAGATACCATATCGGCTCCTGCCTGTGCATGGGATACTGCTATTTTAGCAAGATACTCCAAGGATAAATCGTTATTTACCCCGCTCTTTTCAATAATACCGCAGTGTCCATGATCCGTATATTGACACATACATACATCGGTAATAACCATAATATTGCTTTCCATCTTCTTAATTTCTCTTATTCCTTTTTGTACAATTCCATTTTCATTATATGCTTCACTACCAAATTTATCTTTTTTATCGGGTACACCAAATAGTATTACTGCCTTTATTCCAAGCTTAGTTAGTTCTCCAATTTCTTCTTCTAGCATATCAACTGAATAGTGATAACATCCAGGTAGTGTAGAAATTTCCTTCTTAACATCATTCCCTTCCACTAAAAATAAGGGATAAATCAAATCATCTACACTAAGGTTCGTCTCTCTTACAAGACTTCTGATTTGATCGTTTGCTCTAAGTCTTCTCGGTCTATTGGTTAGCAATAGTCACACCTCCTAAAAACTATCTTACGCTTGTATTTTTCTTAGCTATTAGAGTTGAAAGATAGTTATTTTTCATGCCTCTTCTTTTTTCTATATTTTCTTCGATAACTTCGTCATCTAGTCCTAATCTTGAAACAAATATAGATCCATCCTTATGTCCTGTAGTCTCAAGTTCATCTATTAACTCATCGATGCACCCACTGGCCTTCATAAATACTATGTTATCGATATTTTCTATTATACTATCTAGTTTTTGATCGCCTTTTCCATAATAAACAGAAGGAACAATTGCTATAGTTTCTTCATTTTCTCCTAGAGGAATTCCTAACTTACTTGCGATTGCACAGAAGGATGTTATCCCTGGTATTGTCTCCATTTCAACATTCTTACTTTTTAGTCTTTTAAACAGATATATGTATGTGCTATAAACCATAGGATCTCCTAAGGTTAAAAACGCAACTTTTTTACCTGTATTTACAAGTTTCTTTACAAAATCAGCTATCTCATCGTAGGAGTTATTAAGAACTTCCACGTCATAGGTCATCGGAAATTTTTTCTCTCTTATTTCTACATTTGGGCTTAAATGTTCTTTAGCAATATTGAGTGCAATACTTCCTTTTCCATCTTTAGTTTCAGGAGCAAGGATTATATCCACCTTATCAAGTATCTTTTTTGCTTTAATTGTTAGTAAATCAGGATCTCCAGGTCCAACACCTATACCATAAAACTTACCCATCATTAAAAGTCCCCCTAATCTAATGTTTTATTTACGCATGTTTAACAATTGCATCTACTAATCCATCAATAGTATATTCTTTAGCCTCTATATCTACTTCCACACCTATTTCATGGGCAGTCTGTGAAGTTATAGGTCCTATAGCTGCAATAAGTACATCCTTAAGCAATTCTAAATTTTCCATACCAAGTATTTCGCAAAAATTCTTCACTGTTGATGAGCTTGTAAAAGTCACCATATCTATTTTTTTATCCTTAAGAAGATTGATAAGCTCTTCACTCTTCTGCTCTGGAACTATAGTTTTATAAGTATGTATGTTATCAACATTTGCCCCAAGCTTAATAAGTTCTTCTTCTAGAATCTTACGAGCTATATCAGCTCTAGGAAGTAGTATTTTGTCGCCTACTTCTACCTTATCCTTTAGATCATCTATTATACTCTCAGCTCTATATTCCTCAGGAATACTGTCAACTACTAACCCCTTGTCACTTAGTTCCTTAGCAGTTGCAGGCCCGATTGCACAGAGTTTGGCATTCTTTAGAAGTCTTATATCAAAACTGAGCTTCTTCATTCTATCGAAAAAGAATTTAACTCCATTGACACTTGTGAAAACAATCCATTTATATTGCTCTATCTGACCGATAGCTTTGTCAATATCGGTATGATCGTCATTTTCAATTATCTTTATGGTTGGATATTCGATTGCTTCTCCCCCAAGCTCTTCAATTTTCTCAGTTAACTTGCTCGCTTGAGTTCTAGTACGAGTTACCAATACTCTTTTACCAAATAGCGGTTTTTTATCAAACCAACTAAGGCTTTGAGCTAAATCGACTACTTCACCAACAATTATAATCGCTGGATTCTTGAAGCCACATTCATTCACCTTCTGCGAAATATTTCCTAATGTCCCAGTCAATATTCTTTGCTCAGCCGTTGTTCCTCTCCTTATCACTGCTACAGGTCTTTCTACGCTTTGTCCATACTTTATTAAATTGCTAGATATACTTTCGATATTTTTTACGCCCATTAAAAATATAAGAGTTCCCTTCAATTTCCCTAGAGCTTCATAGTCTAAAGATGATTGATTTTTTAGTGGATCCTCATGTCCAGTTATAACATGAAAAGATGAGCTTACATTTCTGTGGGTAACAGGAATTCCTGCATATGCTGGAACAGAAATTGCAGAAGTTATTCCCGGAACAATGTCAAAGGGTACATCATGTTCCATAAGCAATAATGCTTCTTCTCCACCCCTACCAAATACAAAGGGGTCTCCTCCCTTCAATCTCGTAACCACATTACCTTCAAGAGCTTTTTCTAAAATGAGCTGACTTATTTCTTCCTGAGTATAGGAATGGGCATTTGGAGCCTTTCCTACATAAATAATTTCTACATTTTCCTTAGCATATTTTAAAAGCTTAGGATTAATTAATCTATCGTATAATATAACATCAGCTTTTTCTATACATTCAAGTCCCTTTAATGTTATAAGCTTATAGTCTCCAGGTCCAGCTCCGACTAAATATACTTTACCACTCATTTAGTTATCACCCTCTATTGCATTTAATATGTCTCTACCGCCTCTGTTTAATATTTCTTCAGCTATCATTTTACCGAGCTCTTCATAATTTGAAATCTTCTCTTCACCTGAAACCTTTATTTGATTTTGTCCATCAATAGAAGCAACGGTTCCAATCATCTTTAATTCTTCACCTTCTATGAATGCAAAAGCTCCAATAGGAACATGGCAACCGCCGTTTAATATTTTCATAAACATTCTTTCTGCTTTAATTGTTAGACTTGTTATTTCATCATTTATTTTAGACACCATTTCTTTTACAAAACTATCATCTTCCCTTGTCTCTATGCCTAGAGCTCCTTGACCAACGGCCGGCACTATGTCCATAACATTAAAGTAGTATGATATCTGCTCTTCTAAATCTAATCTGTGAAGTCCCGCAGCTGCTAATATAATCCCGTCTAAATCTAGTTCTTCTATTTTCTTTATCCTAGTTTGAACATTTCCCCTCACAGGAACTATTTCTATATCATTTCTTAGGCTTTTTAATTGGGCTCCTCTCCTAAGACTACTGGTTCCTATTCTGGCACCTTTTTTAAGGCTATAGAAATCTGTATCTTCCTTAGTTATAAGTACGTCCCTCATATCTTCTCTTTTTGTTATTGCTGAAATTTCTAGACCCTCTGGAAATTCACTCGGTACATCCTTCATACTATGAACTGCAATATCAATCTCACCATTTAGTAACGCCGTTTCTATTTCTTTAACAAAAAGACCTTTACCTCCTATTTTATCAAAGGTTTTATCAAGGATTTTATCTCCCTTAGTCTTTATTTCCTTTATCTTGAACTCAATTTCTGGATAATATTTTTTAATCTCATCTATTACTAAGTTGCTTTGGACAAGGGCAAGACTACTCCCCCTGCTGCCTATTATTATTTCTTTTCTCTCCATCTATTTCAACTCCTTGTGCCCTCGATAGGGTTAATAGCTCATCTCTTAAATCTATGTCTTCTCCATTTAAATATCTATCAAATATATCTGAGTAAACTATAGTTTTAAATATTTCTCTTCTTTTCTCGATATCCTGTACCTCAGTTTTTACTCTTTCTCGTATATCACCTAAAATCTCTAAGTATTCATCATATTCTTCAGTAAATAAGTCTTGAAGTTCTCTTCTGATTTTTCTAGAAAGCATTGGACTTTTCCCATTTGTAGATACGGTTATACTTAGATCTCCTCTTGTAATTCTTGCCGGAACAATAAAGTCGCACATATCCGGTTTGTCTACAACATTTAGTAATATTCCTTTTTCTCTGCATTCCTTCAAACAAGTTTTATTTACTTCCTCATCATCAGTAGCTACATAAACTAAGTAGCTGTCGTCCAAATCTCCACATCTATATTCTCTTTTAATCAAATTAATTCTTGCATCATTATAGTATCTCAAGAGTTTATCTGTAATAACGGGGCTAATCACTGTAATAAGGGCATTAGCTTCTAATAGATCAGTCACTTTCCTCTCTGCTACTCTACCTCCACCGATAACCTTGCACTTTGTTCCCATTATGTTTAGCATAATTGGATAGTACTTACCCATACAGTTCACTCACCTTTTGTATTAGTTCGTCTATGTTATCAAGGATAGTACTCTGCTTAAGTTTAGGTCTCAAAATTACTATGACAGGTATTCCCATCTCTTTAGCCGCCTCAAGCTTTTCTACAGTTCCACCAACTTTTCCGCTATCCTTAGTAACAAGAATACCAATATTATACTTTTTTATTATCTCGATATTCATCTCTTTTGAAAAGGGTCCCTGCATTGCTATAATGTTAGATGGTTTTAGACCAATGTCTTCACACTTCTTCAAGATATTACTTGTTGGTAGTATTCTAGCATATAGTTTTTCCGGTGAAATTTTATTAGTAAAAATCTCAAGGGTTTTACTACCGGTAGTCAAAAGTACATTGCCATTGGCTTCGATTAACTTTTCGGCGGCTTCATTATAATCCCCGGTCCATTCAATAATTTCTAGATAATTATCTAAGATACTTTCTTCTCTCTGATATCTGATATACTCAAGTTTTAGATCCCTACAGACTTTGTGAATGGTGTCACTAACTCTATCTGCATAGGGATGAGTTGCATCTATTACGAGCTTCACTGAATTATCATTTATCAATCTTATCATTCCATCATAATCGAGTCTTTCACTGACAACCCTTAACCCTCGTTTTTCTTCATAAAGGGATTTTCCATATCCAGTTGCAGTAGTAACTATTAAGTCATATCCCTTATCTATAAGCCTATATACTATTTCTCTTCCATCCTTTGTTCCACTTAAAACAAGAATCATTTAAAGTAACCCCTTGGAGTTATCATCTTGTTATTAATCTCATAGGTATTTGTATTACCTATTATTACCATGGTAAACATGTCAATTTTATGGTTAAGCATACCTTCAAGGGTTGTAACCACAACTTCTTCCCCTTCTCTTTTTGCATTCCTTACTATACCTACAGTAGTAGAAGGTTTTCTGTATTTCAATATTATTTCTCTAGCCTCTTCAATTTGAGTGACTCTTCCCTTACTTCTTGGGTTATACAAGGATATTATGAAATCCCCTGCTGCAGCACAGTCAATTCTTTTTTTTATTACATCCCAATCAGTTAGCAAGTCACTAAGTGAAATAACGGCATAATCATGCATAAGCGGAGCTCCTAAGGAAGAAGCTGCTGCATTTGCTGCAGTAATTCCTGGAACAACCTCGACTTCTACGTTTCTATTTCTTTTGTGAACAAGTTCAAAAATAACACCGGCCATCCCATATACACCTGGATCTCCACTACTAACTATTGAAACAACTTTTCCCTTCTCTGCTTCATCAATAGTCAGTTCACATCTTTCTACTTCCTTTTTCATGCCAGAGTTTATAACCTCTTTACCCTCAAGAAGGTCTTCGATTAGATTAATATATGTTTTGTATCCTACTATAACATCAGAGTTCTCTATGGCCTTTAAAGCCATCATACTCATTTGATCTCTATTTCCTGGCCCAATTCCTATCACATACACTTTTCCTTTTGTATCCATCTTTTCACCTTCTTTTATTATTTTTTACATGATGAGTCCATTAAACCAAACAATTCCTTGGTGATTTTAGCAAACAACTCACCTTGTCTGTCTTCTCCTGCCCTTTTCAATTCATGCAATGGTGTTCTAAACAATTTCTTTACTAGACTTTTTGTAAAAAGTTCTATCTGTTTTTGGTCCTTTTTCTCTAAGTGATTAAGCCTAGATAAGAATCCATCTAATTCTTCTTTAACAATTGATGTACTATAACCCTCTAATTCCTTTATAACCGGGAATACAGGTAAGCAATTATACCAGTTTTCAAACTTTATATAATCTTCAATTATAATTTCTGAAGCAATTTTAGCAGCTTCTAATCTTGATCTAAAGTTTTCATCTGCTACACTTTTTAGTTCATCAAGTTCGTATAGAGACACTCCCAATATCTTACCTATTTCTGAATCAACATCTCTTGGCAGGGCTATATCAATAATACAGAGCTCATTTTCTTTATCGTAGTTTTCTTTAAATTCATCTTCCTTTAAAACAAAGTGAGGTGCACTTGTTGAACTAATAATAATATCAACGGTTGAGAGCATTTTATATCTATCCTTGAAGTCAATTACGCCCACTTCATCATATCTTTTTGATAAATCTATGGCATGGCCTTTAGTTCTATTAGTGACATATATCTCTTTTATTCCTTTATAAATAAGATTCTCAATTGCAATCCTACTCATTTTTCCAACACCAATTACTAAAACCTTTTTGTTATTTAGATCTGTAAACTTCTTCTCTATAAATTTTACTGCAATGGTGCTTATGGATAGGGACTTTTCAGATATTCTGGTTTCCCTTTTGATTTTCTTTGCCGTTGTAATAGATTCTCTAAAGAGTTTATTTAGTACAGTTCCCGTTAAATCTCTTTCTAATGAATACCCGTGGGCATCCCTAAGCTGTCCTAATATTTGATCTTCACCAATAACCAATGAGTCCAATCCAGCTGCTACATTAAAAACGTGTTTTACTGCATCATCTGAACATAGAGTAATAAAATAACTTTCTATGCTTTTGTCCTCTAGATCGAAAAAAGTTTTATAAAACCTCTTAAGTGTATCTATTCCTTTACCTATATCCGATGCAACAGCAATAATTTCACTTCTATTACAGGTAGAAACAATTACAAACTCCTTGATATAATGGGTTTTACTTATTTTTTCATAGGCCATTTCCTTCTTACTTTCCGTAAAGGATACCCTTTCTCTTATATGAATTGGAGTTTTTTTATAGTTTAACCCGACTACAATAATGTCCATCTAAACAACACCTTCTTCTACAATAGCTATGGTAATCCCACCAAACCGAGTCTTTTTCATAATTAATTCACCATCTTTGGAAGCTATGAAGGCTACAGGCTCAGCAACGGCACCAACCCCTATGGTTTTTCTAACAAAATCCGATGTTTCAAAATCTTCTTCGATTTTTCTTACTTCTTCTCTGTCAATAACTGTCAAGGGAACTTTATAATAGGCTGCCGCTTCTATTATGCCCTCTTCATTTTTTTTCACATCAATAGTTGCTATTCCCTTTATAGCGAATTGACTTTTCTTTACTTTATTTAATGAAGCTCTTACAGCCTCAATAATTTCCTCTGCCGGTTTTCCTTTTCTACATCCAACACCTATAATAAGATTTTTAGCTCTTAAGACTACTGTATCTAAATTGTATTTTGGAATTTCCATCTCATTAGTAATATGTATAATTCCCTTTAAATTTTCCAATTTCTCATCATTCTCAAGAACTCTAATATTATCCGGTAATTTTGCATCTATTCTTATTTGGCTTAAGATTCCTACGCTCTCACCATTAACTATATGTGATGTAACCTTAGTTGCAGCCTTTAGGTTTTCAATAGTAAGCCCCAGTTTCATTGCCAGCGTATCCACCGCTAAAGAGTTATTTACATCGGATGCAGTAGTTATTACGGGATTACTATTTAATCTCTCAGCTATGTCTAAAGTTATTTCATTTGCTCTTCCTAGATGTCCAGATAATAAGGAAATTATATTTTTTCCCTTTTCATCCATAACAATAACAGCAGGGTCTATGGCTTTATTCTGTAGATATGGAGCTATAGATCTTACAACTATTCCAGTAGCCATAATAAATATTAAGCATTCATACTCAAGAAATATTTCTTCTATTAACTCCTTGATATTACCCCTAATTATTTCGATTCTTTCTCCTGTAGGCTTAAATCTTTTATTTATAAAAAGAACTGAATCTTCATACTCTTCTAGGAGCTTTAAGCCAAAGTCCATCCCCCCCTTTGTGAGGGTAATGATTGCCCTATTCGCTTTTTGCTTTTCTATATTCATGGCTGAAGTTTTTATCATATAATTTTGAAAGCTCATATTTATCACCTAAGAAATCTCCCACTAGTATTTGGGCTGTTTTAGTAATTCCTTCTTCCTTAACCTTCTCAGCAATATCCCCTAAGGTTCCAATAACAATCTTTTGGTCTTCCCAAGATGCTTTTTGAATTACTGCAATTGGTGTATTTATAGTATAACTAGTTAGTAATCGTTCTACTAATTTTTCTATCATATGTACTGATAGAAAAAGACACATTGTAGCCCTATGCTTTGCTAATTCTTCTATACTCTCTTTTTCTGGTACAGGTGTTCTTCCTTCCATTCTAGTAAGTATTACTGTCTGAGTAACTCCAGGTAATGTAAATTCCTTCTTAATTGCAGCAGCCGCCGCCACAAAGGAGCTTACCCCTGGTATCACTTCATATTCAATCTCTCTTTCATCTAGCATATCCATTTGTTCCCTTATTGCTCCATATATACTTGGATCTCCTGTATGAACTCTTGCAATTAGCTTTCCTTCCTTTATGCCTCTTCCCATAACCGCTATAACCTCATCCAAGGTCATAGAAGCACTATTATATACCTCAGCACTTTCTTTCCTGTTTGCTATTACTTCTTTATTTACCAGTGATCCAGCATATATTATTATATCAGCCTGAGCTATCCTTTTTGCACCTTTAATCGTAATCAGTTCTGGGTCTCCCGATCCAGCACCTATAAAATATACCTTCATTTCTATCTCCTCATTTCTGTGTATTTTACTTGTTCCCCGATACTATATAAATAGGATTTAATCCTTCCATTAAAGTGTAATTACCAACGTTTCTCCCCTTAGCTACTGACAGAGATGTAACATCTATATCAGTATAGCCTAATTCTTTTAATAGCTTTGTGGATTTATATAATGTTTCTATGGTTATAGAGTTTATGACTACAATACCTTTATCGCTTAATTTTTCCTTACACAGCATTAAAATCTCTCTAAGTTCTCCCCCACTGCCTCCAATAAAAGCCCTGTCAAAGGAGTTAACACTTCCTAATGCCTCTGCAGCCTTACTATGGATTATATCAATATTATTTAGATTAAATTTCTCTGCATTCTGCTTTATTAGCTGAACACCTTCAAGATTTCTCTCTATTGCTGTTACCTTTCCAGCGGAGCAAATTAGTGCCGCTTCAATAGAAACCGACCCAGTTCCAGCACCGACGTCAACTACATGCAAATCACTTTTAAGTCTCATCTTTGATATTGAGACTGCTCTTATTTCTTCCTTAGTCATAGGAACCTTCCCCCTAATAAAAAGCTCATCAGGTAAGCCAGGTGTACTAAATTCCCAAGTTTTAGTCATTTTCAATCACCACCACAGACATTTGAAGATCTATCATTTTTGAAACATTCTCACAGGAATCAATAATAATCCTTTCGTTTTCATATGATAGATTTTCTCCAACTATCATTTTTTTGTTTTTATTCCTTCTTTGATTAGCATACTTGCAATTTTTGAAGGAGAATTCTTATTATCGGTCAGTAAAACCACCCTGTCGTATTTTTTTACTATACTAACGATATCAAGTTCTCTGCCGTGTACGCTTCCTACAAAGGAGTCGTGCCAGGTTTTATTAATTTTACCCATAAGATATTGAAATGAGCTTATTCCTGGAATAACTTCCATTTCCTCTTCCTTAAAGTGCTTTTTCATGTAGCCAAGCATACTGTAGAAGCCTGTGTCGCCGGATAACAGTAATGATATTTTTTTTTCTTCTTTATTATTTTCAATATATTCAATGATTTTACTAAGCTTTGAATCTATATAGATAAGCTCTTTTTCTTCATCTCCAAAATCCTTTAAAATTCTTTTTCCACCTATTAGAACATCACTTTTATTAATAGTTTTTGAGGTGATAGGTAAAACATAGTCCCTATGACCAGGTCCCATCCCTAAAATATAAATTTTATTCATTAAAATTCCTCCAACATTGCCTTAGCACTCTCACCTATTGCTAAAAGTCCCTTTTTCATGGAGAACATTATTACTCCTACTTCAAGCTCACCATGGGTATAGGATAGACATCTTTCTTCAGCCTTTTGACATAACATCTTATATATTTCATCATAGTTATAGGCTTCTAATATATTAACTACGCCCTCGGTAGTGACACATTCAAAAACCTTCTCAATTATTTCTTTTTGAGCTCCCATCAAAGCCAGATTAGCAGCTATTATTTCTAATCTAGCATCGGCAACTTTGCTGTGGGTATTAAATATACCTCCTGCAAGTTTAACAAGCTTACCAATATGACCAACAATCAATACTCTTTTCACATTGTTCTCGATACATTTGTTAAGCATAAATCCAATAAAATTACTGGTTTTTAGAATTTGCGATTTATCTATACCGAATAGCTTTATGGCATACTCCTCTCCATAGTTTCCAGGAGCTAATGCGACTCTATCGAGTCCATCCTTAACGGCCATATTTAGTTCAATAGCAAGGGACTCTTTGAATGCCTCATCGGACATGGGCTCAACTATACCACTTGTGCCTAAGATTGATATTCCACCTAGTATGCCGAGTTTGGGATTAAAGGTCTTTTTCGCTATCTTTTCACCTTCTGGTACAGATATTGTAATAATCGCACCCTTACCCTCTGGCAGAACCTTTGAAATCTCATCCTTTATCATTTTCCGAGGAACTGGATTAATAGCAGGTTCTCCTACGGGAACATATAACCCCGGCTTAGTAACCTGCCCTACACCTTCACCACCTCTGAGAACTATATCGGTATTATCAGTGATTTCAACCCTCGTACCTATTAAAATCCCATCAGTTATGTCGGGATCATCGCCTGCATCCTTTTTAATGTAGCAAAATGCAGTCTTAGCTTCTGTATCAATAATAGGTTCTATAACCTCTAGGGTTAAATCCCATCCCTTTGGAGTTTCTATATCTATATTCTTTATAATCTTATTGTTAATAAGCATATAGGCAGCAGCCTTCGAAGCAGCTGCAGCACAAGAACCAGTGGTATATCCATATCTCATTTTTTTACCGTCTTTTACAACATATTTATCTAACATTATATTACCTCTTTTCAGAATCTATATATAATACGATAAAGATCTCACATTCTGGAGATTTGCCATCCAGCGTTTCTGAGGATGGCAAATTTTCGGAATGTAATAGATTTTTCGTAACTTATATATCTATATCATATAAAGAATGGCATTTATTATTGCTGCTGCTACGTTGCTACCGCCTTTTCTTCCCCTTGTAAGAATATATGGTACATCAACCTTCAATAGTTCTTCCTTTGATTCAGCAGCGCCTACAAAACCTACTGGAACTCCAACTACTAGTGAAGGCTTCGCTTTTCCCTCATCTATCTGCTTTATTAATTCAAACAGTGCAGTAGGGGCGTTACCAATGACAAAAATACCGTCGGGGTTTTCTTCTACGGCTTTTCTCATAGCTACTATTGATCTTGTAATTCCCTCTTCCTTAGCTGTCTTTGCAACATCTTCATCTGAAACAAAGTTTAAAACCTCTCCCCCATACTCTGCTAGTTTTCTCTTATTTATACCAGACAATGCCATTTTAGTATCTGTGTAGATGTTCTTTCCAGCCAAGATCGCTTCTTTAGCTCTATCAATAGCTCCCTCATTAATAATTGTAATATCCGCAAACTGAAAATCCGCAGTAGTATGAATAACTCTCTTCACTACTTTAGCAATATCCTCTGGGAAAGTTTTTTCGCCTAATTCTTCAGTTATCATTTCAAAGCTTCTTTTTTCAATTTCATAGGGATTCTTTATATAGTTTTGCATAATATCTCTCCTTATTTAAATTATTTTAACTCCACCCTTTATCATTTTAACTGTGTAAGCCTTGGTATATTCTTTAGTTATATTATTTTGAATAAATAAACGTTTTAACTTGTCAGTATCTAGTCTTTTCTCGTCATATAATATCCCTACAACAGTTCCACTATGGGCTACATTTATACCATAGGCTCCCTGCCCTAAGGTGATATCTATTATTTCACGGAGCATCGGTTTAAATAGAATTTTTTGGTTAGCCATTGAACTTAAAGTAACAACTTCACCCAAGAGCTTTCTATCCTTCTTATCACATGACATCTCGAAGACTTTGTGGGCCTTTTCTATTATCTTTTTGTTTTCGTATCTAATCATTGAATAATCATTTTTTCTAAACTCTTCTGTATTTACAATGTCGTCAAGCTCCAAGATTAGAATCTTCATCTCAGGAATCCAATCATAATCCTCTATAATCCTTCCATTTATATGATCAAATAATGTAAGTTTATCAAATATAGTACTATCTGTTGGCTCAATCTTACAGCATAGCTCACCAAGCAACTCAGATTTCATTTCCTTTCCTAGAAGCCTGGCAGTAGCAACTATGGTTGCTGCAATATCTGCCGTACTGCTAGCCATACCCTTTGCTATTGGTATATTAGAGTTTATATTAATAGAAATATTCTCTATATAGTTATCCGGTACACGAAAGTGCTCGAGGGTCTTTTTTAGAGCCAATAGAGACTTCGGCCTATTTATATAAGGTCTTCCATGCTTTTTTTCCTCTAGAGTAACCTCTGAAAAAATATTAATTGGAAGGGATATTAGTTTTTCTCCATCTCCAATCAATCCTTGAATTAACTCTCCACATGAAGCAGGACACTTAACTTTAACCTTCATATACTACCTCTCTCAAAGCATTAATCAATCTTTCATTGGCCTCTCTATCCTTTATTGCCACCCTAAAAAAACTATTATCTAAATTTACATAATTGTCACATTGTCTGATTAATATTTTCTTACAAATTAACTCAAGTCTCAGATCCATCACCTTTTCATTAGTTAGTTTGAAAAAAATATAATTTGCATGGGGCTCATATGCTTTTATTCCTTCGATCTCCTTAAGTCTTTCATACATGTATCTTCTCTCATTTTTGAAAAATTCTTTGCTTCTGCTAATATAATCTTTATCACCAAGTAAAACCTCTCCCGAAATAGCTGCAAATCCATTTATTGTCCAAGGTTCTTTTCTATCTATTATGCTTTCTTTTATTTCTAAGTTTGACAGCAGTCCATATCCCAATCTTAAACCGGGTATTGCAAAAAATTTAGTTAACGCCTTTATTATGAATAAGTTATCATAATCTCTCAAGTATTCCATTAAACTATTTGCCTCTTCATAATCAAGAAACTCAATAAATGCCTCATCTAGCATAAGCTTTATTCCTTTGCTTTTGCACTTATTTAATATTTCAAGTAATACTTCTTTTGAGGTAATTTGACCCGTCGGATTATTTGGGTTACATATTACTACAAAATCGATGCCATCATCCAATCTTTCAAGAAAATCTTTTTTATTAATCTTGAAGTCATTCTGTTCTTCCAAAAAGCAATACTCTATATCACTTCCTGCTCTCTTTAATGCCCTTTCATATTCCAAAAATGTAGGTGCTAATAACAATGATTTACTAGGCTTTACAGCCTGAACTATTTGAAAAATTATCTCTGTAGCTCCGTTACCTGGTATAACAAATTTTTCATCTATATTATTATACCTAGCTATAGCAGATACTAGGTCCTTATAGTCAGGGTCTGGATAATTCTCAATTACATTTATCCTAGAAATTATTGTTTCTTTAAATTTACTAGGAATTCCAAGGGGATTGATATTTGCACTATAATCAAGAATTTCTTTTTCATCTATACCATATCTTTTTGCAATTTCATATATATTTCCCCCATGCTTTGCTTTCAACGTTATCTCTCCCTTTCTGAGCGACGCTTTTTTATTTCAATGTTACAAATTAATAAAAACTCAGGGGCATCGAACCTTTTCGTTTTGGTCAGATTTCTCTTCGAGAAATGATACCCATAAAAGGTTCTGCGCTCAATCCTTTTTAGATTAAGGTTACTCTTTAAAGTTAATATACTAGTTTAGCTATACTGGATTTCATTGAAATAACTTGATTTGGAATTTAAAGTTTTACATTAACCTTAATATATAGTATTTAATAATTCCTAATAAACAGACGCAAAAAAACGATGCAACATACATTAGTTTTATAGTTCTATTTATATCTTCAAAGTCTAATTCTCTGTTTTCATCTCCAATAGTAGGCTTGTATACTGACTTACCAAAATAGATATTCGTTCCGCCAAGCTGGATATTTAAGGCTCCTGCTACAGCCCCTTCTGGATATGCACAATTTGGACTGCTGTGATTCTTTCTATCCCTCAATAGTATCTTAAAGGAATTTTTATAATCAACATTTAATACAATAGATGCCAGTACAATTAATATCCCAGTTAACCTTGCGGGTACAAAGTTGGCTAAATCATCAATTTTTGCTGAAGCCCATCCAAAGTCTATATATTTATCATTTTTATATCCCACCATTGAATCTAAGGTATTTATGGCTTTATATGCCATTCCTAAAGGAGCACCGCCAATAAATATATAGAATAATGGTGCTATGATACCGTCTGCGGAATTTTCCGCCACGGTTTCAACAGTTGCCCTAGTAATTTCATCGGCATTTAAGCTGCTTGTATCTCTTCCTACTATATATGACAGGAACTTTCTAGCCTTTAAAATATCTCCTTCCACTAGGGGATAGTAGACTTTTCTACTTTCCTTTGCCAAGCTTTTAGCTGCTAGGATTTGAAATATCATAAATATCTCCACTCCACTTACTAAAAGAGTAGAGTATTTCCTTAAAATATACAGTATTGAAAATGTAGTCAAATAAGTACCCGCTATTATAACACTAGCTAATATTACTCCACCAATCTTTGCCTTCCTATCCTTGTCAAAATAACCTCTCAAAAGTTTTTCCAGTCTACTTATACTTTTGCCAATAAATATGATAGGATGAGGTATCCAATAGGGATCACCGAAAATTATATCTAGAAAATATCCTATAAATATAAGTTCCATTTTTAATCCCCATTTACAATTTCATATATTTTGTCTATGTCTACGTTTTCTCTAACAATCTTAGCTAATTTTTTATATTCTCTTTCCTTAAACTCATCGAAGCTATCAATACTACTATTTATATTTTCAAGACCTTTTTCTTCTCTAATTTTGTTTAAAATCCCCCTAGTAAAACCAATGTTATCAAAAACGCCATGGATGTATGTCCCGAATACGTTCCCTTTTTCATTTATTCCGCCATCCAAAACTTCCACATCATCTTCCAGCCTTTTTGTAATTTTTAAAAATGGAGATGTTCCATCTAAAAGCTTCGTTTGCCCCATATGTATCTCATAACCTTTTACGCTATGGCTATCTATTTCACTTAAAAATCCATGTTCAAAACCTATGGTTTCACCTTCAATTTGGGTTGTTGTCTTAATCTCTTCGAAAACTGTTTCAGCATTTAATAAAGCTAATCCATTTATTTCATCTACTGCACTTTCAGTACCAAGGGGGTCCTTTATACTTCTTCCTAATATTTGATATCCTCCACAGATACCAACTATAATTTTGCCCGCTTTATGTAATCTTAAGATCTGTTCTTCGAGCCCCGAATTTCTAAGATACATTAGATCTTCAATAGTATTTTTCGATCCTGGAATTATTAATATATCAGGCTCTCCTATACTTTCTCCCCTCATCACATATCTTAAGCTAACATCCTCTTGGGTTTCAAAAACATTAAAATCGGTAAAATTTGAAACATGGGGCAAATATAGAACCTCTACATTGATTTCTTTCCCCGCCTCTTCTCTCTTTCTAAATCTTTCTGCTAAACTATCCTCATCCTCTATTTGAACATTGGTATATGGTATTACACCTAAAACAGGGATATTAATTAAATCCTCTAGCATTTTTATTCCCGGTTTAAGTATTTCCACATCACCTCTAAATTTGTTAATTATTACACCCTTCACTCTTTTTCTCTCTTCTTCACTTAAAAGCATTATTGTTCCATATATAGAAGCAAAAACACCTCCGCGATCGATATCTCCAACTATTATAACTGGAGAATCAGAGATTTCTGCCATACCCATGTTTACCAAATCATTTTCTCTAAGGTTTATTTCAGCTGGGCTGCCGGCTCCTTCTAAAACAACTATATCGTTATCAGATGAAAGCTGTTCATATGTCTCTCTTACTAGGCCCTTTAGTTTAGGTTTAAAATTGTGATACTCCATGGCTGAAAGATTATCATAAACCTTGCCATTTAGAATCACCTGACATTTTTTATCTGTAGTTGGCTTGAGTAGTATAGGATTCATTAGTACGGAAGGCTTTATACCACTAGCCTCCGCTTGAACTACCTGCGCACGTCCCATTTCTAGACCCTTTTCAGTTATAAATGAATTGAGTGCCATATTTTGAGATTTAAACGGAGCCACCTTGTAACTATCTTCTTTAAATATTCTACAAAATGCAGCTGTTAATATACTTTTTCCTACGGATGAAGCAGTTCCCTGTATCATTAATGATTTGTTTTTCACCTTAAGCACCGCCCTTTTCTTTAAATATTAGACAATTGTTAATAAAGTGTTTTGCCAATGCTTTATTAGCATAAAAGTGAATGTGAGCATAGGCTCCTAGGGTGTTATTCTTTATAAGTCCACACTCCCATGTTTTTTGAAGTTTCTTTTCCCTTATCTTATCTACTTTATATGCGTAATTTCCTTCGTCTACTTCATTTAACGTCGACCTATGGAACTCATGGGCCCTTACCACATCTTTTTCTCCTGAAATAGCACATGGTTTATTTATATTTACGTTAACATATCCAAATCTTTGTAATCTTTTGGTCATACTAGACTCTCTGTCAAAAACCCCAACCATTTCATATTTGTCTCCCTCAAAGTTTGCAATGCTCTTTGTCAAATACATTAATCCTCCACATTCGGCATATATAGGCATTCCTTCAAGTGATTTTTTCTGGATATCACTTCTCATTCCACTATTATCTTCAAGCTCCTTTGGAAAAACCTCTGGAAAACCTCCTCCTATGTACAAACCATGTATATTATCTGGAAGTTCCTTATCCTGCAATGGACTGAAATATATTAAATTGGCACCAAGCTCTTTAAGCAAATCAAGGTTATCCTGATAGTAAAAATTAAAGGCATTATCTAAAGCTACTCCAATATTTACAACATTTTCTGTTTTTATATCACTATTATGTTTTACATCTAAGGGTTCAGCTTCATCTGACAATTCTAAAATCCCATCAATGTCTATTGTCTCCTCTACCATTTCAGCAAGTTCATCAAGCCTTTTTTGCAAGCCATCTATCTCAACACTAGGAACTAATCCCAAATGTCTACTTTCTAATTTTATATTTGCATTTTTCTTTAAAAACCCTAAACATTTAAGTTCCGTATCCCTTTCTATGACCTTTCTAATTATTTCATAATGCTTTTCTCCCGACACATTATTTACTATAACACCTTTTAATTCAAGCTCTGGATCATACATTTTATAACCAAGGACTTGGGCAGCAGCACTTGATGACATTCCCCTTCCATCAATCACCAAAACAACTGGGGTTTTTAGTATTTTTGCTAGGTGAGCAGTACTTCCCATATCTTTTTCTATACCAAACCCATCGTATAGACCCATTACACCTTCTATAACAGATATGCTTTTTCCAAGTGCATTTTTTGTAAACAATTCCTTTATGGTTTTTTCATCAAGCATCCAACTGTCTAGGTTTCTCGATTTGTTTCCAGTTACAAAACTATGAAATGCAGGATCAATATAATCAGGTCCTACTTTGAATGGCTGTATATTAAGTCCTCTTAATGTTAACGCCCTCATTAAACCAGTCGTAACAGTTGTTTTCCCCACACCACTTTGTGTTCCAGCTATAACAAACCTTGATAGCTTCATCTATTTCACCCATTTCTTTCGCAAATTTCAAATCTCATATTGCTGTCCGTTCCTCTAAGTAGTCCTATACATTAAAACGAAAAAATCCTAACCTTTACAGGTCAGGATGGAATATACACACATATGGTTCATAAATATGCATACTTCCCTTCCCTCCGAAGGTAATTTACGTAGCTATTAATAGGTAGGTCTCCTGACTCGTGAATCAATTTACTCCCAGACCCTTCCCTAAGCATATCGCTCAAGTGGTTTTTTTCTGGTTTCATCCTCACACACAGTAGCGGGGGCTGTGACGGATTTGCACCGTCTTCTCTTTTAAGTAATTAAAACACCTATTAAATCAATATTAACTTCTAGAACCATTTTATCAAAATAGTCTTAGGTTCACAATAGATTATATTACAAATTTCTACATTATAGAAGTAGCATTTTAGATATTAACTTATTAAAGCATCTATCCAAAATCCTTTTACTGGTTAATTCCTGCAATTACTGGAAAACCATCTACAAATTGAAGTCTTGTTATTCCACAGTTATCTATTTTAAATTTCCAAACGCCTTCGACACTACCAGAAGCCTGCTGTGCCAAAATACTTCTAATAACGCCTGAGTGACTAACTATAAGTATCTTACCCTCATTAAACTTGCTGATGATCTCCTCGAAACCTTTGTTTACTCTATTATACATTTCTAATAAGCTCTCACCCATGGGGATTTTAAAATTAATGTAATCATCCTTCCACAACTTTGCTTCTTTAGGATATTTCGTACAAATTTCATCATAATTGCAGCCTTCCCAATCACCAAAGTTTAATTCCTTAAGAGCCGTATTTTTAATGATTTCCTTCTTATGTGATCGGTTTATAATTTCTGCTGTCATAAGGCATCTATCTAGGTCGCTACTAATAATGATATTAAATTCTTCTCCAGCTAGTTTTTTGCTAACTTCTTCAGCCTGGACCAAACCTTGTTGAGTTAAAATCGAATTTGACCATCCACAATAAACGCCTTTTTTGTTCATCTCTGATTCCCCATGTCTCACGAAAATTATATCAAGCATATTTATAACATCCTCCTACCTTTTAATTCTTTCTAGCAGGCCTCTTCTTGGTATTACCTAAGTATCAAAATTATACATAGGAGAAGTACTAATTCCGATAGCTCACATAATGCTCCTAGAGTATCTCCCGTCATTCCATCAATTTTATTACTTATATGCCTTACATACCAAAATGCAAATACTATCAATAGCCCTATAGATGGAATTATTCTAATAAACACAAGCGACGGTATAACTGCAATTATTATAGCTGTTATAAGTTGTCTAGTCTTAACCCTTCCGATAAACAAATTTCCCATTCCCTGCATTCTTGCAGGTTTTGCTATCCTCGATGCAAATACTACATTCAGCCTTGAAAATACGGGCATCAACAGCAAAATAGGATAAGCATTTGGTATTGTCAAATCGTTTATTAATACAACCTTTAGTAAAAGCAAGACAATTAAAGCTAAAGCCCCGTTCGTTCCCAATCTACTGTCCTTCATTATCTCAAGTACCTGATCCTTTGGTCTATTACTGTATATTCCATCAAATGCGTCGGCTAATCCATCGAGATGTAATCCGCCAGTAATAAATATTTCTGTTACAACGGCAAATACAGCCCCAAGCAATTTACCAGATAGCTTTAATCCCAGATAATATGAGGAAACCACAAACATCCCAATTATAAGTCCCACAAGGGGAAAATAAATAATTCCTTCAAAAAAATCCTCTTCATCAACTTCTAGATTAATGTTTATTGGTATCCTAGTTAAAAATTGAAGCATAAGTACAAATCTTTTCATGATTAATTTCTCCTCTATCTATAGAGAGTTCCTAGTGAAACTTAATTTATACATATCAAAAGATCCGATGTTTCTAGGGATTTTTGATGTGTATAAGTTAAAGTTTTCACTGGAATCTCTCTAGTCATATTCAGTCTATTTAATCTTCATTGGTATTCCAGAAACTGCAAAATAGACTTCATCTGCATTCGCAGCTACTAGTTGATTAATTCTACCTGCTATATCTCTAAATATTCTGGACAATCTATTTTCGGGAACTATGCCCATACCTAATTCATTCGTAACTAAAACACATTTCATTTGCATAGTCCTTACTTCTTTAATTAGAAATTCTACTTGTTCCTTTATACTAGCTTCTATTTCATCAATTTTGTCTCTAGAAATGTCATCCCAATTAATTTCACTATTTTCAAACATTAGATTAGTAACTAAGATTGTTACACAATCTAACAGTATAGTATCGTGGTTTTCTGATATCTCACCAATAGATTTATATATGTCCTTGTAGATTTCATATGTTGTCCAATCATCAGATCTAGACTCTCTATGTTTTTTTATTCTATCCTTCATACCTTCATCAAAGGGAATAGCAGTTGCTATGTATGCAATTTTCTCACCTATATCAGTCACCAGTTTTTCTGCAAAGGAACTTTTCCCACTTCTTGCACCACCAGTAACTAATATAATCCTTGAATTACATTCGTTTAATCCATAATCTTTACTGTTTGTCATAACCATTCCTCCATCTATACATAAATAACATTTAATTAAGATTATTATTCCTAAAAAAATAAATGCCCTTTATTCAGGACATTTTTATTATATCAGATTATTCTTAAATTCAAAGATTATTTAATTTTTACTGCTGTCCCATAAACTAATAGCTCCGCAGCCCCCTGCATAATAGCCGATGTTGCAAATCTGATATTAACTACGGCATTTGCACCCTTGCGCTCAGCATCCTCTACCATTCTTTTCATTGCTATTTGCCTAGCTTGATCCAGCATTTTTGTATATTCACTAATTTCTCCACCAACTATTGTTTTTAACCCCGCTAAGATATCCTTACCAATATGTTTTGACTGAATAGTGCTTCCTTTAACCAATCCAAAAACTTCAACAATTTCCTTTCCCTGCACTTCATTAGTATTTACTAGAATCATCTTCATCCATCCTTTCCCTTCTTCTTACAAATATTAAATTTATGATTATTATAACGACACCAATTATAATTGCCAAAAAAGCTATTTTTATTGGCATCGGTATAGAAGACTCAAAGCTAACTACATAAATACCATAAGCTATTAGTAATAAAATTCCAAAGAGAATAAGTATATAACCTGACTTTCCCATTATATCACCTCCATTTCATTCCCCCTTTTCATATAGGCATCTTTCCTTTTCCTAGCACTCTTATATGAACTTATCTGTAACTTAACAATTTGATCTTTTGTAGAAATATATTTAATTTTTATTTTCTTTAGTTTATTTCCCTTTAATAGTAACCATTTCAGATTCTTTGAAAAGCTTTCATAATACAGATATCCCGAACTAATACTAGCATTTTCATCTATCTCTACCCATTGTTTTCCTTTATCTTCCATAAGTAAGATTTTCCCCGTACCATCTATCAGTAAATTGATAAAATCCTGTAAGTATCTATCTTTTTTCAAAGATGCTGTTGTTTTTAGTTTATAGTTCCCAAGTAGTTTTCTTCTTAGTATGTATTCACTTCTTAATAAAATATTTGAATGGCTGTCATGGATAGTATATTTATCTCCAGCAACTGAAAAGGCACTCTCTAGCATAACAACACCATCTCCATCCCTTGATTTCTTTTGTCCAACTACCCTTCCATCAGCGCAAAATTCATCAGATTCCCATGGTTCTGTCTCCAGATACTTAACCGTCTCCTCTCCTGTTCCTCCTACTATAGTAACATCTATCTTTCCGGCTTCAATCCTTTCTTTATGTCTATCTAATCTATCTAAAAATTCGTTTTTGCATTTCATCCGAGAGTATGTTTCAAATATCATGGAGCCATCTTTTTGGTCACGAAATAGGTAATTACCATATCGTTTATTAGGCAATAAATCCTTTATCCCCATAAACTGATCCTGACTTACTTGAACTTCTTCTTTATTTAGTAATTTCCCAAACAGCCATAAATATCCTTCTATAAAAAGTTCTAAATCACTGTCCTCAGCATATCTATCCTTCAGTACATCTCTACTGGCTAAAAAATAATATGCACTAGCAGCTCCTGCATTTGGTGTTCCAAAAAAAAACATTTTATCAACGTCATAATCATAAAGATCACTTTGTACATATGCCCTTGCAATAAGACCTCCCATACTATGGCAAATAAGATCAACCTTACTACGTTTTGTTTTTGTTTTTACATACTTTATAGTTTCTAGTAGATATTCATTGGCAGAGTAATCGCAGCTTTTCCTCCAATCGTAAAAAGAAATAAATAATGTCCTGTCGAGTTTATAGCCTATTTTCTCTAAAATCCTAATGAATGGATCATATACACATGCCGATATACCAAAATGCCATTTTCCCGTTCCAGGAATTATATCATCTCCCATGGAGCCAAACAATCCTGGAATGAAAATTACTGGTACTTCATCCTTCCCCTTAATAAACATATCCTTGATAACCAAGTCATCTATCCTCCTTTACTTTTGATATTTTTCCTCTATAAGTTCATTGTCTTAGGCAATATTAGTATCTTAAATCCTGGTTAAATGCAAAAAAGAGCTGCTACTTTGTAACAACTCTTCATTAGTTAAGTAAACAACTTCTTTATATTTTTTTACGCCATTCCAGCGGCGCTCTTGTACGCTTTATATTGCTCTCTGGACTTACTCCATTGATCTCTAGCTCTTATCTTTATGTGTCTCTTTTTATTGATGTGTGGGTGACTTAACACTTTATCAAACCACATTATAGCTTCATTATATTTATCTATTCTCCTATTAAGTTCTCCTAATAGATAAAGTTTTGCTATTTCGTCATATTCATCGTCGCTGCCTCTTTCTCCAGTAAAGGCCTTCTCAAAGGAGCTAATTGTAAACTCAATGAACTTTTTTTCTTCTTCATCAGCCTTATATCTAGAAAACCATGACAGCCTTAAACAAATTTTTCCTACTACACTGTTCTTTTCTTCTAATACGTTACAGCATAATAGCGCCAACTTATAAACCGCTATCGCTTCATCAAGTGTTCTTCTTTCCCCATAGCTTCTTGAATGCCATCTTGGAGTAATTAAATCTATAATTCTTTTCTTATCTTCCTGACTCTTTTTAGAAAAACTACTTTCTAATGCAGCATATCCACAGTGAATACATACAAACACTCCATAAAATAATGGGTTTTCACCTTCATAATATGGGCAGAAATCTTCATCTCTTTTAGCAACCCTTATTGCTGAAGTTCTCATTTTTTTAGTTGTAAAATCCCTATTGCATATTGGGCAATGAATAGTTTTTTCATATAGTTCTTCTATCATTGAAAACACCTCTTGTATTAGTTATTTGTATCTATACCGCTCATTTCTTCTTCATTCTCTGGTTTATCTTCAATTCGTTTTTTTGTTCCTTTTTTAATAATTTCTTTTCTTGATCTATAATAATCCTTAGATAATAATTTTCTCTCAAGCAGTTTTCCATTATCATATATAAGCATATAGGCTGAAACCTTATATCCATCTCTTCCCTTTTCTTCTACTACCTTCTCTCCTTCAAAAATTGTATTATCAAATAATATCTCTGAATCCCTCTTTACAACCTTATCAATATTACTTGATAATTTTATTGTTCTGTTAGTTGCTTTTCGTCCATATATATTGATTGTAATTTTATTTCCCTTAGTAATTGATTCTATATAGATGGGTATATCTAAAATATTTCGAAATTTAAAGTCTAAAACTCCATATGACACAGTTGCATCAAAGCCTCTTGGAACATATGTAGAGGGTATAGTATGATTAACTCTTTCTACAATACCAAGTTGGCTCATAAGAACAGTATTATATAGAGTACTTGAAACTTGGCAGACGCCCCCTCCAATACCATCTACAAGCTCACCTTTAAAAATTACTGGTGCAGTTTTATATCCATTCTTAACAGTTCTAGGACCCACAATATTATTGAAGGAAAATATCTCCCCAGGCATTAAAAGAGTTCCATCTATTGATTCAGATGCCATCTTAACATTATAGCTTCTACCCCATGCTTTTGTGTTAAATTTTGTAGTATAAGTTCCCATTAGGTCTTGAATTTGATTAAGCTTTTCAAATGTATACTTCGGTGTAACATTTTCTACAAGCAAATCAACCTCTATAACATCATAGAATCCACTGCTTAATAGCTGTTCTTTAATAGCCGCAGCAGTCTCTTCCTTTTTCAACCTTAAACCCAATTTCTCTTTTGTAATTATAAACTTATCATTTTCCTTTGTAATTGTAGCATCCAAGCTAGGTCTATTTACTTCATTCTCAATTTCTGCTAATAGTTTATTTATTAGTTCCGTATTAACAGATGACTTTAAAGAAATACTGTATGGCCTTCTTACAAGATCAACCATTGTTTCAACTCTATCTACAAGGGTACCTCTTCTACCAATCAAATAGGCATCGTTGACAGCCTTTAAAAAGTCATATTTTATATCTAAGTCCTTGGAGCTGAAATTCCACGAATGTTCATTATATTTAAGAACTAATTTGTCATTTTCTAAATCATCAAGCAAATTACCTTCAATTCTACTATTCGCCTCTATTACCGAAAGTCCACCAATGTCGATATCTTCTACAGATATTCCGCTATGAATAGAATCCTTATAAATCAATGCCAATGATACAACCGCCGATAATAAACTAAAAAGAATCAAAACAACAATTATCAAAAAAATAGACAATAATTTCTTTTTACTACCATTTGTATCTTTATTTTTATTAGTTGCCATAATTGCCTCCATACTAATAGTCAACATTAAAGAGTTATACTATAATTTATTAGGTTTAACCCTGATTATTCATGGAAAGTTTGAAAATATGCAAGTAGTTTTGATTTCTAAGGTATTTATCAAGTTCGAAGGCATACTCAAACAGTACGCCTGATATTTGATGAATTCCTTAGAAACAAAAGGACGCAGCGGAGTTTTAAATTTTCTGTGAATAATCTGGGTTAAGTAAAACAATATTCCTATAAGCTGGTGATTTGTATTACACCTGCTTAATATTGATTTTATTCACTACCTCCAATATATTTCTATTACATCACCATTATTAAGAATATCAGTATAATTAGCCCTTTCTCCATTTAACTTTAACACTAATATTCCATTTGATTTCTTAATATCAAAATCTATATGATTGAATATTTCAACAAAAATTGGCTTCTTATCTCTACATTCTAGTTCTATTATCTTTCCATTCATATTTATTTCCATAATCCCCGATGGCTTTATTACTTCATTCTTTTCTTTTATTTCCTGTGCTTCATTACTTCTAGTTTCAACATCATCATTTTTCTTTAATATATAATCTTTATCAACTAAAGCATTATTCACAAATACTCTGCTTTTATCAAAATTAACATCATTTACTTCTAGCAATTCTCTTACATTTTTAATCCTCTCGATGTATACTTTGTCCGTGTCATTTAGCACATAATCTCCATTAACAACTTCCCCATTGACACTTATGGATTTAATTAAATTCAATTCATTACCGTTAAAAACAAGCTTTTCACCACGATCTACAATTTCGCTTATCTGTACCACTACATCATTACCATGGGTAGCTTCATCAATAGTAATAGAATCATTATCATTTAACTTAGTATCTAAACTTGCATGCTTCCCATTGACCATAATCTTAGCAGGCTCTCCATAGTCACCATTGATGACCTTCTGTTCTCCGTTAATTTCAATGGTGATTGATTTTCCTTTTTTTGCAATTAGTCTTCTGGCATTAAAACCTATTAATATTAATGCATCAGATACCGAAAGCTCCTTTGAATTGAACAGTCTTATTGGTTTACCATTTACACTAACCTTTAGAAAATCCTGCTCCTTATCCTTATAGGATGTATACCCGATTCCAAGGGGTGTTATATATTCTGGTCCTTTAAGTTCTTCACATAAAAATTTAACATTTTCTAAAGTTTCAGTTCCTCGCACAACTACTCTTTCCTTTGGTATTTGTAGTCTTTCTGACAAATATTCTCTAAACTTAGGTATCTGACTGCCTCCCCCTATACAGAAAACAGCACTTGTTGGTTTTCCATTGTATTCAACTATTTTATCTGCTACTTTCTCACTAAGTTCATTTATTACATCATCAACCTTTGAAACTATTTCATCTGTCTTTAGGTCATACTCAATACCAACAATATCATTAAATCTGTGGTTCTCTTTGTTATTTAGTCCTACCTTTACCCTTTCTGCAGTAACAAAATCCAAAAGAAATGCATTTGAAAGTCCCTCTGTTATTTTATCCCCAGCAAAGGAAACCATGGCGTAGGATGTTATAGTACCACTTTGGGTAATGGCAATATCGGAGGTCCCAGCACCAACATCAACCAGAGCAAGGTTTAGTAGTCTGAATTTTGGTGGAATTGCAATATTTATAGCAGCAATAGGCTCGAGTGTTAAGCTAGTAACTTCCAACCCAACATTATGTATCACTGTATATAAACTATCCACAACGACATGAGGTAAAAAAGTTGCCAATACCTCTGCACCAATCTTATGTCCTTTATGTCCTTTAAGATTTCCCATTGAAGCTTCATCTAAATAATAATTCATTACTGTATAGCCTACACAATAGTATTTTGATTCTAGGTCATTACATGTATTTTCCAATTCTTTTTGTGCCATTTGAATTCCATGCAATTCAAGGCTGTTTATCAAAGAGCTATCTATAGTCTTTGTTGAGTCTATTTCATTTTCGGCAAAAACCTTCTGTGTCTTTAATGCTCTACCCGCTGCAGCAATAGAAACATGATCTAGACTTATTTGATTCCGTTCCTCTAGTCTTTCCTTTACCACCCTGACAACATTTGAAACCTTCTCGATATCGTGTATCTGCCCGTCATACATTGCTCTGTCAGGGTGTTCTACTATTTCATAGTCAATTACTTTATAAATATCTTCTTCCATTTCAGCTAGTATACCAACAACGTTCCTAGTACCAATATCAAGGGAAAAAATATTGTCCCCCATTTTTTTCACCCCTTCAGTTTTGTAGTAATACTATGTTCTAAGAGTTTCCTTAAAACATTAATAACTTTTTTAAAATATATTTTTATAATATAAGCAGATATTAGTTAATGGACATTCCCCACACATGGGCTTTCGAGCCTTACATACTCTTCTCCCATGGAGCAGAATCCAATGATGGGCTGTGGACCACAATTTTTTATCAATATTTTTCATTAATTGATCCTCTGTCCCAACAACATCCTTACTATTTGCAAGTCCAATTCTATTTGAAACTCTAAAAACATGGGTGTCAACTGCAATAGCATCCTTTCCAAAGGCATTGCTAACTACTACATTAGCAGTCTTTTTGCCTACACCAGGAAGCTCCATCAGTGCTTCAATGGTATCAGGTACCTTTGAATCATATTTCTCCATTAAGATTCTACATGTATTTAATATATTTTTAGACTTCATTCTATAAAAGCCGCAGCTTTTAATCAAATCACCTAATTCTTCTTGACTCAATTCAAGAAATTTTTCAGGTGTATTATATTTTTTATATACTTCACCCATAACCTTATTAACTCTCTTATCCGTACATTGAGCCGCCAAGATCGTTGAGATTAGAAGCTCAAAGGGCGAATTATACATAAGTTCAGACTCTGCCTGTGGATATAACTCTTCTAATATCTCTAGCGCCTCTTTCATTTCTTGTTTTGAAAGCGTCTTTTTTTTCTTAGGCATATAAAAATCCTTTCTATACTATATCGGTTTCACAGTTAACAATCTCTACTCTAATATCATTTTCTATGAATTTTACTACATTATTGATTATTTGATTTGCATGTTTTACTGAGGTTGTTACGCATACAAAACCTATAACCCCTCTTCTCCATATATCATTTAAACCTACCTCCGCTACTGAAACATTAAATCGTGATTGTATCCTGTGAACTATACTCTTGATTACCTGTCTTTTTTCCTTCAATGAATTAACACTAAATATAACCAGTTCCATTTCACAACTACCTATAATCATCAGAATCCTCTTTCATCGCTTTATTATCAAAATTCCCTATATAATACAATTATATTACAAAAAAAATACCGCTTCAATCTTAATAATTTTATATTTTCCTATGTGTTATAAAAATTGAACCCATAGGGCTAGTTTAACATTTTTGCTAAACTAATCCCATGGGTTTTATATACAGCATTTTACGTAAATTCATATTTAAACATCTTCAATTCGCTGGCCATCCTCTACAAAACAATTTCTTTATCCTCTTCAACTACAAAAACCCTATCGTCTCCAAAATCTTTTAGTTCTTCTTCAGTATATCTTGGATTAATATGCACTAATCCAATACTGTTAATATCGTGCTTATCCACCATTTCTTTTATTTCCTCCAGCGAAGAATGTTCAAGTGCATCTTCTTTTGATTTAGCCCAACATTCATGAAGAAGTAGCTTGCAGTTTTTTGTAAAGCTTTCTTCTAATATATTTGTATCCGTTGCATAATGTAAATAATCTTCTATAGTTATACCAAAAGACGGGTCTGAATGTTTTTGTTTATTTATTGATATTTTTAATTCTTTAATATTAAGCCCATTTTCATCATAATCTTTCAAATAGACCTCTTTAGTAAAATTCTTAATACTTTCTGCAAAATATGGCGAGCTTGTAAAATCACATAATATCTCTTCGCATGTCTTTTTATAGTATTTTCCCCCAGGACCCCATATAGAAAGCTTTTTATCTCTTAAATATCTAGGTATATAGGATAGCCCAATAATATGATCTAAATGATAATGACTTAAAATGATATTTACTTCTTCATATTTGCTTAACAAATTATTGTATTTATGTAGCCTGTGTAGTCCCGTTCCTGCATCAATTATTATAAGATTGTTTTCCACTTCAATCAAAAAAGAACTTGTAGAACGATGATCTGTAGGTATCCATCCACTTGTTCCTAAGGGTATCAAAATCATTTTGCTCCTCCTTTTGTTTTCCAATTTATAGTGAGGAATTTTCATGACTAGCTTTGATCTAAAGTTAACTAATTTTAATATGTAATCTATATATTGTAGCATTTATAGTAAAAAATAGTAAGTGAAAATCATTCACTTACTTTATCTAGTATGAAGTTTCATCTCACCTATAAATCCATATAAATTATTTAGATATTTCTCATGCTTTTCAGCTTTTTTTTCAATTAGATCTATAACAAAATCTCGTATATGGTTTAACATACTAATGTTATTGTCCTTAATACAATGATCTATTAGTGTTTTTATTGCTTTCAATTTAGTTTGACTATATACGAAATTATCCTCTATACCCATTATCAATTCATGTAGTTTTTTTATAGCCTTCTCATAATCTCCTCTTAACATCTGTATCTGAGAATAGGTTTCATAATACAAAAAGAGCTTGGTAATATTACTCTTGTCTATACACTCAAAAGCTTTTTGAATATAAATTAAAGCCTTATCGTATTCGCCTAAACACTTATATGCTTCGGCAATGTTATTATATGCTCCACCTTTGCTTAGGTCGTTCTCAAAAATATCTAATGCTTTATTATAATATTCTATAGCTTTCTTGTATTTTTCACGCCATTTATAAGTCAACCCTATGTTCACTATAGAATCGCCCTTATCAATACTTGAATTTGCATATTCTAAAGATTTAACAAATAGTTTCTCTGCTCGCAAATGGTTTTTAGTGCTATTTTCCGCTATTCCATATCGATAATAATGTAAATACATCGTACTTTCATCAACCCCATCAGCTTTATTTAGTAATTCCTCAACTTCTTTATGTACTTTTCTTGATTTTTTATAATTGCACATCAAAATATACATGAGTCCCAACTCAGATTTCCATTTTATTAGTAAATTAAGATTTTTTGTTAAGCTAATAGTATTTTTCATAAAATCTATACCCCTATTAACAATACCGGTATAAAAATAATACATAGCAATATTTCTTCTCATCATTAATGTTTCTTCTTTTAAATTATTATCTATGCACAGCGCTTTCACTGATCTAAGTAGATGAAAATCTTCATCATCTTGGTATAATAGAATATTGTCACTAATGTTTTGAACCAAGTTCTCAATTTGTTCTCTATCAGATTTTATTAGTTCATCAACATTCATATTAAGTACTTCGCACAGTTTATCCACAAACAGTTTTGAACCTGGTTCTATTTTATTAAGATTTTGATACACGCTCTCTGTATCCATATTGATTTGTTTTGCAAAACTATCAATATCACTGAATCTTTCTAATATTTTTTCCTCAACCTGTTCTTCTGGTGACAGTATCTTTATGTGACTAAGGCTAAATTTTTTCACTCTTATCATCCACTTTCCCTGATATAATCCGACCTTCTTACACATCATCCAGCATTTATTTATTATTTCTACAAGATTTTTACAATTCCTCTATTAAAATGAAAATTTTACACTTACAGATTAATAAAATTTTCCTAAAAAAATCAGGCGTTTATTCCACGGTTGAAACCGTGAGATAAACGCCCGATAACGATAAATTTTAAACTAGATTAGATAATAGCGTTTTACTTGTTTGGTGTTAATTTTTCAAGTAGCATTATTGGTGTTATGGATTTTGGAGCTTCGTCGTCAGTTGCAAGGGAAATCCCAGTCGTAGTAGCAACTAATGATAATGCTATTATTAGAGTTAAAATTTTATTTTTCATATCTCCACCTCCCCTTTATCTAGTATGGAGTCTAATCTCCCCGACAAATCCATATAAGACATTCAAATATTCCTCATGGTTTTCAGGTCTTTTTTCAATTAGACTAATAAGAAACTCTCGTATATGTTCCAGCATACTAATATTATTGGTTTTAATACAATAGTCAATTAATGTCCTTATTCCTTCAATTTTAATTTGATCATATACGAAATAATCTTCGATTCCCATTACCAATTCATATAGTTTGTTTATGACCTTCTCGTAATCACCCTTTAATATTTGTATCTGAGCATAAGTTTGATAATATAAAAAATGTTTGCCAATATTATCCTTGTCTATGTTTTCGAAAGCTTTTTGAATATAAAGTAAAGCCTTATCGTATTCCCCTAAACACTTATATACTTCGGCAAGGTTATTATACGCTTTACTCTTACTTACGTCCTCCTCAAAAATATCTAAAGATTTATTATAATATCCTATAGCTTCCTTGTAGTCACCACGCCTTTTATAACTCACTCCTATATTCACTATGGAGTCACCCTTATCAATACTAGATTTGCCATATTCTAAGGATTTCTCAAATAGTTTTTCTGCTAATAAGTAGTTTGAAGTATTGTTTTCCAATAATCCATATCGGTAATAGTGTAAATATCTTGTTCTTTCATCAACTCCATTAGCTTTATTTAGTAATTCCTCAACTTCTTCATGTACTTTTCTTGACTCTCTATAGTTGCATTGTGAAAAATACATAAGTCCTAACTCCGATTTCCACTTTATTAGCAAGTCACGATTTTTCACTAAGCTAATGGTATTCTCCATAGCACCTATAGCCCTATTAGTAATGCCAGTATAGAAATAATACATAGCAATATTTCTCTGCATCACTATGGCCTCGACTTTCAAGTCATTATCGATGCACAGTATTTTCAACGCCCTAAGTACATGAAGATCCTCATTATCTTGGTATGATAAGAGATTGTCACTAATGATTTGAACCATGTTCTTAATCTGCTCTTTATCAGACTTTATTAGCTCATTAATATTCATATTAAACGCTTCGCATAATTTATTTACAAATAATTTTGAACCTAGTTTTATTTCCTTAAGATATTGGTATACGATATCTGTATCCATATTGATTTGCTTTGCAAAACTATCAATATTACCAAATCTCTCTATTATTTTTTCCTTAATCTGTTTTTCCGGCGACAGTATCTTTATGCGACTAAGGTTAAATTTTTTCACACTTATCATCCACTTTCTCTGATATAATCCGACCTTCTTACACATAACTCAGCATATATTTATTAATTCTACAAATTATTTACAATTCCTCTATTAACATGAAAAATTTACACTCATACTCTACCACAGTCTTAAAGTTTGCTAAGCAATGCTAAGTAAATAAAGTCAGTTACAACTATAATCAAAAAATCTACGGCTATTGTATATAAAATAATAATCTTAGATTTCATAGGATGATTTGTAACTACCTAAGTCTCTCATATTTGACATTTACCTTACAGATCAACACCTTTTCTTATCTTCCAATTTAATTTTAAGTTTACCAACTGGCACACAGTGTTGTACGTCATAGAAACGACGGGTAAGCGTCAAATAGACCTCATCTTCTATTTAAGATGAGGTCTATAATATCATTTTTTAGATTTTTCCACTAAATATTAAGTATCTCCAGTAATTGATTTACATTTTCTATTATATAATCGGGTTTAACAAACGAATTATTTAAACTTTCCTCACAGAAACAACCTGTTTTAACCAGTACACCAGTCGCATTAATCTTATTTGCCCCCAATACATCTGTGGTTATATCATCTCCAATGATTAAAGTATTTTCTGGTTTGCTTCCTGTTCTATCCAGTGCAAGGTAAAAATAATCCTTAGATGGTTTTCCCATAAGAATAGCTTCTTTGTCACAAGCTGCTTCAAACATTTTTACAAATGCACCAGTATTTATACTATAGCCGTCCACACCTATATAACTTAGGGTTTTAGACAATGCTATCATCCGGGAACCACCCTTTATCATTCTAAAAACTTTATTTATTTCATCATATGACATCTTATCCCTAAAATCTCCAATTATTATATAGTCTGGATTCTTTTCATTTATATTTGCATGATTTAAATCTTCTAATACTTCATCATGAACTAGTAGGTAAAATGTCTTATTTGTATTTTGTTCAATAAATAATTTAGCTGCAGTTACTGGTGTAAACAACTCTTCGCTATTAATCTCTAATCCCATATTTAATAACCTATTATAAACATCTTCAATTCTTCTACCATCAGTATTTGTAATGAAATTAAACTTAAACCCTTTGTTCCTAAGCTTTCTCAAAGTATCGCTAACACCTTCAATGACTATTCCTTTCTCATATAAGGTTCCATTCAAATCAAATATAATTGTATCAACATTTTTCATATTAATCATTCCCCCATAAAATAATTTCTTTATCCTCTTCAACTACAAAAATTCTTTAGTCTCACTAACTCTACATTATAAGCTTTTTAAAAAACTTTGAGAGTTTTCTATGGCTTATAAAACACCTAATATAAATTATTAAAATATATTACTATAATATTTACATTCATGTTTTATCAAACACTCAACACAATTAGGTTTTCTAGCTTTACATACTCTTCTACCATGCCATATTAGTAAATGATGAGCTAGACTCCAACATTCTTCTGGTATTGCCTTTTGAAGCTGTAGTTCTGTTCTTAGTACATCATCTGCCTTTGCTAGTCCTATTCTATTGGATACTCTAAAAACATGGGTATCTACGGCTATAGCTGGCTGATTAAAGGCATTACTAATAACTACATTGGCTGTTTTTCTACCGACTCCAGATAGGGTAATTAGTTCGTCAAATTCTCTAGGTACTTGACCATGAAATTTATCCTTTAGAGTCATACACATATTCACTATATGTTTTGATTTACTTCTATATAATCCTATTGATTTTATTTTGCTTTCTAATTCTTCCCTCGATAGTGTTAAAAATGAGTCTAAATCTGGATACTCTACAAAGAGAATTTTAGTAGCTGCATTTACATTTTTGTCCGTAGTTTGAGCCGACAAAACAGTTGCCACTAATAATTGAAAAGGCGTACTATAATTTAGCTCACATTTGGCATCTGGGTACTCTTTTTCTAACAACTCTATAATCTTTAATATTTCTTGCGTATTCATTGCCTTCACTTCCTACGTATATGTTTTAGAACAAAGTCTTTTATAAAGATTCTCAAGGTTGATTTTTTTGAAATACATAACGGAAATTATATTTATACACAATTTCAAGAGGTTTATAATTTACTATGCATTATAAAAAAACAAACCTATAGGACTAGTTTAACATTTTTGCTAAACTAATCCCATTGGTTTTATATACAGTAGGTGCTATCTTTTACGAAGACTTTTCTAGATTCCTAACTCTTCTTTCGCTTCTTTAAAAGCATTTATTGCAAAGTCTAAATCTTCCTTTGAATGAGCTGCTGAAATTTGTGTTCTGATTCTTGCTTTTCCTTTTGGCACAACAGGATAGTAGAATCCAATTACATAAACACCTTTTTCAAGCATTCTTTCTGCCATTTTTTGTGAAAGTACTGCATCACCAAGCATTACTGGAACTATTGGGTGTTCACTTTCTATAATCTCAAGTCCTATATCTTTTATTTTTTCTCTAAAGTATCTTGTGTTTTCTTCAAGCTTATCTCTGTATTCTGTACTTTCTGTAAGTATTTCTAAAACCTTTAATGATGCCGTTGCAATAGCTGGTGCTAATGTGTTTGAGAATAGGTATGGTCTTGAACGTTGTCTAAGCAAGTCTATTATTTCTTTCCTACCACTTGTGTAACCACCACTTGCTCCACCTAAGGCTTTTCCAAGTGTTCCTGTTATTATGTCTACTCTTCCTATTACATCTCTATACTCATGGGTTCCTTTTCCATGTTTTCCTGTAAATCCAACTGCATGACTATCATCTACCATTACAAGCGCATTATATTTATCAGCAAGGTCACATATTCCCTTTAGATCAGCTATTATTCCGTCCATTGAAAATACACCGTCTGTTGCTATAAGCTTAATACGTGCTCCATCTTTGTCAGCTTGAATAAGTTGAGCTTCTAAATCTGACATGTCATTGTTTTTGTATCTATATCTTTTGGCTTTGCTAAGTCTTACTCCATCGATTATACTTGCATGGTTAAGTTCGTCACTTATTATTGCATCTTCAGCTGTTGTTATTGTTTCAAATAGGCCACCATTTGCATCAAAGCACGATGAGTATAAAATAGTGTCTTCCATTTCTAAGAATTCTGTTATCTTTTCTTCTAACTTTTTATGTACTTCTTGTGTTCCACAGATAAATCTTACTGACGATAATCCATATCCCCAGTTCTCATAACTTCCTCTTGCTGCTTCCTTAACTAATGAGTTATTAGATAAACCAAGGTAATTATTTGCACACATGTTAAGAACGCCATCTACCATAGTTGTGTCTATTCTGCTTTTTTGTGGTGTTGTTATTATTCTTTCGTCTTTCCATAATCCGTTATCTTTTATTTCCTGTAATTGATCAACATAAATACCTTTTGATGATTTAAACATTTCTTCACTCTCCTTTAGTAAGAAAAATTAGATAATTAAACTTCCCAACCTCACAGCTCTAATCTAGTCCCAATTAAGTATTACTTTTCCTGACTGTCCGCTTTTCATTGCTTGAAAACCTTTTTCAAACTCTGTATAGTGGAAGTTGTGTGTTATTACAGGCTCTATATCTAAACCTGATTGAAGCATAGCAGTCATTTTGTACCATGTTTCAAACATTTCTCTCCCATAAATCCCCTTTAAGAAAAGACCATTGAATACAATTTTATTCCAGTCTATTTGTGTTTCAGGTCCTTGTATTCCTAGTAATGCAATCTTACCACCGTGGAACATTGCATCGATCATATCATTAAATGCCTGTGCATTTCCTGACATTTCAAGACCTACATCAAATCCTTCTTTCATCCCTAATTCGTCCATTACACTTCTTATTGTTTGTTTTGTTACATTTACTACCCTTGTAGCTCCCATTTTTTTTGCAAGTTCTAATCTATAATCATTTACATCTGTTACAACTATATATCTCGCTCCTGCGTGTTTAGCTATTGCAGCAGCCATTATTCCTATCGGACCTGCTCCCGTAATAAGAACGTCTTCCCCTAATAGATCAAATGACAATGCTGTATGGACAGCGTTTCCAAGAGGATCAAAAATACTTAATACATCCTTTGGTAATGTTGGGTCGCAAAGCCATATATTCGTAACAGGAATAGCTGCATATTCGGCGAAAATACCTGTTCGGTTCACACCAATTCCTTCAGTATCTTTACATAAATGTCTTCTACCTGCAAGACAATTCCTACATTTACCGCAAACTATATGTCCCTCGCCTGAAACTATATCTCCTACTTTAAGATCTTTTACGCCTTCTCCAATTTCAACTATTTCACCAACAAACTCATGTCCTATTGTCATCGGTACAGGAATAGTTTCTTGTGACCATTTGTCCCAATCATATATGTGTACATCAGTACCGCATATTGCAGTTTTATGCATTTTAACAAGTACTTCTCCTTCTTTTATCTCTGGAAAAGGAACTTTGTCTAACCATAAACCAGGCTCTGCATGTTTTTTTACTAAGGCATCCATCATTTTTGACATAAAGCATCCCTTCTTTCTTTTTAATATACATATTTTACTCAATTCTGTATTCATCTCAAGAATATTTACTTATCTTTGTACGCTTTATATATATGCTGCCTATTCTTCTCATTTCCAAGCATATCATTTTCCATACTTCCCCATTCAGAAAAGACATTTGTGTCTAGATCACTTACATTTAAAGTGTTATTAGTTCTTTATGTTCCTGTATCGCGTACAATTCTGATAAATTCATTATACTACAAAACAGCAGATAATCAACTAAATTATTGTAGTTTGAAAATTTTTTTATCAACTGATGGATATCTTTATAATTATAATTTTCTATGTATTATAAAAATCAAACCCATAGAATCAGCCTAACATTTTCACTAAACTAATCACGTAGGTTTTATATCTATTATGTACTATTTTCTATTTAAGTAAGTTCATTTCCTTACCAACCTTTTCAAATACATCTACTGCTCTGTCAAGCTGATCCTCAGTATGCCCAGCCGTTACCATACATCTTACTCTACCAGTTCCCTTAGGTACTGTAGGGAATACTATTTCCGATGCAAATACTCCATTTTCAAATAGCTTTCTTGAGAATTTCATAGCTTTCACCTCATCACCGATAATAACCGGTGTGATTGGAGTTTGACTGTTTCCAGTATCCAATCCTAGTTTACCTAGTTTGTCCTTGAAGAATTTAGCATTTGACCAAAGCCTGTCTGTATATTCGCTAGATTCCATAAGCATCTTAACAGCTTCAATTGTTGCCCCTACAGCTGCCGGAGGTAGGGAAGTGCTGAATAATAGTGGTCTCCCTCTATGACTTAACCAGTCCTGCATAGTTTCACTTCCAGCTACATATCCACCGCTAATACCTATAGCCTTTGATAATGTTCCAATACTGAAGTCTACCCTACCATGTAGTCCGAAATGATCTACTGTTCCTCGGCCATTTTCGCCTAAAACACCTGAACCATGGGCATCATCTACATATGTCATTGCTTCATATTTTTCTGCTAGGTCAACTATACTTGGCAAGTTAGCAACATCACCATCCATACTAAAAACACCATCTGTTATAACAAGTATGTTATTGTATTTATCTCTATTTTCTTTCAAAATTTTCTCTAGGCTATCCATATCATTATGTCTATAGATAGTCTTATCGGCCTTTGAAAGTCTTGCTCCATCTATAATACTTGCATGGTTTAGTTCATCAGATATTATTAAGTCGCCTTTTTCAGTTATAGCCTGAATAGTGCCGGCATTACAGTTGAATCCCGATTGAAACACCATTACGGCTTCTTCTCTTTTAAACTTAGCTAAAACTTCTTCTAGTTCTTCGTGAATGTCCATATTTCCAACAATAGTTCTTACTGCACCAGCACCAACACCATACTTGTCTACCGCCTTTGTAGCAGCATTCTTTATTCTAGGATGATTTGCAAATCCAAGGTAGTTGTTTGAAGATAAGTTAATAACTTTTTTTCCGTTTAAAGTTACTTCGGCTTCATTAGCCCCACTTAAAACCGGTAATTTTCTATAAAGACCTAGTTTCTTAAGCTCTTCAATTTTCTCTTTTAAAAACTTTAATTCATGAACACTTGACAATGTAAAACCTCCTCATCCTAAATGCGGTTTTAACATTAGTGTTTTAGAAAGACTTATTTCTTATACCCAAGTTTCTCTCTCAGTTTTTCAAGCATATCTATAGTCATTGTTTCAAGATTATGTTCTGGATTCCATCCCCACTCATCACGGGCAGCAGTATCATCTAGTGAATTAGGCCACGACTCAGCAATTTTTTGTTTAACAGGATCAATCTCATACTTAATCTCAAACTCGGGTATATGCTTTTTGATTTCTGCAAAAACCTCTTCTGGCTCAAAGCTCATGGCTGTTACATTAAAGGCGTTTCTATGCTTAAATCTAGCAGGATCTGCTTCCATTAGCTTAACTATACTATCTAAGGCATCTGGCATATACATCATGTCCATCTTGGTTCCTTCTTTTATATTACAGGTGAATTTCTTCGTTTTCAACGCCTCGTAGTAAATATGCACTGCATAATCTGTTGTTCCTCCACCGGGTAAAGCTTTATAGGAAATTAACCCCGGAAATCTAACTCCCCTCGTATCAACACCAAATCTTTCATGATAATAGTCACATAGAAGTTCACCTGCAACCTTAGAAACACCATATATTGTTGTAGGTCTTTGAATTGTATCCTGTGGAGTTAAGTCCATCGGTGTACTTGGTCCAAAAGCTGCTATTGAGCTTGGAATAAATACTCCACAAGCTTTCTCTCTAGCAACCTCTAAAACATTGTATAGACCATTCATGTTTACATCCCATAGTAGATGAGGTTTTGCTTCTCCTACGGCCGAGAGAATAGATGCTAAGTGAATAATCGTATCCACATCATGTTTTTCTGTTGCATCTGCAATCTGATGTAGATTTAGAACATCTATTACTTCAAATGGTCCTGATTCAACTATTCCTTTACTACCATCATCTTTCCTACTCTTACTACTAGCTACAACATTGTTTTCACCGTAAATCTCCCTAAGCTTTAAAACTAACTCTGAACCAATTTGACCTAAAGCTCCAGTAACTAAAATCCTTTTCATTTAATCACCTCATATTATTATTATTAAATTTAACAATTTATATAACTTGAAGCAATATAAGAACTATATTTTTGTAACTATAAAAACATTTTCTATATTGATGTAATTTGACTTCAATTATTTTTGACCGCCCTATAAATCAAAATGTATTCTCAAAACACACACTATTCAATCTATTACTAGTCTTTGTATTTTCAACACGTACATCTTTTAATTTTAGTATACTACAAAAAATAAATATTCAATAGATGAAAAAACGAAATTTTCAGTCTATTTCAAGAAAAGCTAATGACAGACTAAAAATTAGTCTGTCATATTTTTATCTTTCTTTTTTATTCGCTGTTTTACTATATAATTCTAGTTTGCTTTCAACGGTATCCGATATTTCTTTGAATTTTTTATCTGTTAATATCTCCATGCCCTCTTCAATATTTGATACAGCATAGATGCTGAACTGTCCGGTTCTAACCGCTTCAATTACCTCGTCTTTCAAAACTAAGTCATCAATATTTTGAGCAGGAATTATTACACCTTGTTGACCTGTTAATCCAAAGTATTTGCATATACTGTAATACCCCTCAACCTTTTCAGTTATTCCTCCTACGGGTTGGATCTCACCTTTTTGATTCACCGATCCAGTCACTCCAAAATGCTGCTTAATTGGTATGTTGGCAATACTAGATAGTATTCCATATAGTTCTGTACTTGAAGCACTATCACCATCTACTCCATTATAGGATTGCTCAAAACAGATTTTTGAAGTTATGTTTAGAGGTTTGTTCTTACAAAACTTTTCGTTTAGATATCCTTCTAAAATCATAACTCCTTTGTCATGTATATTTCCGCTAAGTTCGACTTCCCTTTCAATATTTATGATCCCCTTAGTACCTGCATAGGATGATACTGTAATAACAGTGGGTCTTCCAAAGACGTAATCACCAGTATCAAGTACTGAAAGACCGTTTATTTTTCCTACATGGTTGCCTTTTACGTCAATAATAATTTTACCATCCTGATATAATTCATCAATTCTATCTTCAATTCGATTATTTCTCTTTCTTTTTTCTGATATTGCTTTCTGTACATTTCTTTCTGTAATATACCTGCTTCCTTCATTACTTGCCCATGCATCAGCCTCTATTAAAACCTCTGTAACTCTATTAAATCTAGTTGATAGTTTTTTCTGGCTCCCCGCAATTCTATTGCTGTATTCTAAAACTTTAAATACGCCTTCTTTTGTAAGGTGTTTTAAATTTTCCTTTTCGCAAAAAGAATTGATAAAACATGCCATTTTGTATTGATTTTCAAGGCTATTTTCCATAATTGAGTCAAAATCTACCTTGATCTTAAATAGTTTATGAAAATCTTCATCGTGCTGATAAAGTAAATTATAAATATATGGATTACCTATTAGAATCACCTTTATGTTTATAGGTATTGTTTCGGGATCAAGAGTAGCTAAGTCTGTTATTCCTAGTTGATGTCTTAAACTTTCAATTTTAACTTCTCTATTATATAAGGCTCTTTTTATTGCAGTCCACGAATGTTGATTTCTTAAGAGCTCTAATGCATCCAATATTAAATACCCACCATTTGCTCTATGAATAGCGCCGGACTTAATCATTGTAAAATCCGTTCTCAGCGAGCTATTCTCACTTTCATATTCTATAACTCCTATGATATTGCTATATGTTGGATTTGTCTCTACTACAACAGGAACTCCTTCTTTCTCGCTATTATCTACTATAAGATTGACATAGTACCTTGGTGCAAAGTCCTTTACATCGGTATTAACCGATATATCTTCTTCAGCGATAAGTTGGAAGTCTGATACATTTTCAATTACGTCTTCTTCTACTTCTTTTACATATTGAGTGACTTTGTCAAATTCACTATATTTATCAACTATGCTCTCAATACTAGGTTTAACAATAAAATGGGCTGTCATTTTTTGAAAGTCATATAAATTTTTCTTAGCTTCCTTTTCAATTAACTTTACTTTTCTCAATATTTCGAGAGCCTTTAATTGTATTGCTTCAGCGTTTTTTTCATATTCGTTTTTTTCTTCTTCGCTTAAGTATTCATATTCTTCGTCACTAATTTTTTCTCCATCCTTTAAAGGCACAAACACTAAGCCCGTTGAAACATTTTTTATTTCAAATCCTAGTTTTTTACTATATTCAAACAAATAATCTAAAACTTCATTCTTCTCATCCTGGTATTTCTTCAATATATCGTTCTTTCTTTTTTGATATTCTTCACTAATGAAAGCCTTTGGAACTTCAGATATTAATTCCCTAACAAAGAAATCCATATCTTCTCGGAACAGTCTTCCCATACCAGCTGGTAGCTTAATTTTCTTAGGTTTATCTGGCTCTTTAAAATTATTAACATAACACCAGTCGAAATTTCCTCTTTCTTTTTTTGCATTTTCCTTTACTTTAGAAATACAATAGCTAGTTCTTCCTGTACCTTTTATTCCCGATATAAAAATATTATATTTTGAATTTTTAACTTTCAATCCAAATTCCAAGGCCTTTTCTGCTCGTTCTTGGCCAATTATACCGTCAAAGTCATCTAAATCCTTGGTAGTTTTAAACTTAAAATACCTTGAGTTGTAAACTCTTTTTAATTTATGATAACTTATTTTATTTTTTTCTCTCACAGAATTCCCCCTTTAATGGAAGTTATATTCTATAATATTCAGTAAACCGTTCTTTGCTTCCATAAATTTCGGAGAATTTTGTGTATATTTTTATTTTCAAGATTTGCCAGAGGCTTATGGGGATAGTTTTTTTTATTTCTTTAGAATATTTATGTTATTTAGTAGTGGCTACAGAGGGTAAAAAAAACTGCTAGGCTCTCTTTGAACCTAACAGTTTTATCTATAAATAATAATTATACAATTTCTTAATTTCACCGATAACTTCTAATTCTTTTTCTTTATTTAGATGATTATCAAGAATTTCTTTTCCACATTCTTTATCAAGACGTATAATTGCCCAAGCTGTATATTTCCTTATCATCACAGAAGGATTATTTAAATATTCTACTAAATTGTAAAGGACTTCCTTCTTTTTAGAATTCCCTAAGGCAATTAGCGCATTTCTTTTGATATTTCTATTCCCTCTCCAACTCAATGCTGTATCACCAAATTTTCTTTTAAACTGCTTATTTGACAGTTTTAGCATTTCTAATAAGTCTGGATTATAAATATCACTATCTGGTATAAAGTCCTCACAGGACGTTGTTCCATCTTTATTATAGGGACAAACCGATTGACAAATATCACAACCATACAAACTATTTCCCATTTTTTCTCTTAACCCATAATCAATATCATCCTTAGTCTGAGTTAAATAGGATATACAAAGTTTTGCGTTATATTGATAGTTTTCCATTATGGCATTAGTTGGACATGCTTTAATACATTTATTACAATCTTTACAACTAGTTTTTCCTTGATTAGAAGTTATTTTGCAGTTTGAAACCCCATCAGCACTTAATGACTTTGGCAAGTCAGAATCTTTGCAGGCAGTTTCTAGCTCTAAATTGCTTAATATATATCCAATAAAAATCCAGGAACCATGGTCCTTAGATATAATACAGTTATTTTTCCCATACCATCCTATTCCTGCTTTGTAGGCTAGATGTCTATCTACTAGAGGACCTGTATCTACATAATATTTATATTCAAAATCATTTGCATGTTTAGTTATATATGCCGATAGATTTTTCATCCTATTTCTTAATACATTATGATAATCTTTTCCCCATGAGCTTCTAGATATTTTCCCATAGAGCTCAGCCCTTGAAACATTGTCAATATCTTCTTTTGCAACATAATAGGAAATCCCAATTACTATTATGGTTTTGACACCTTCAAATGTAAGCTCTGGATTAATCCTCTTTTTAATATCTTTTTCCTCAAATCCAGATAAAAACCCTTTAACTTCTCTGTCCTTAAGAATTTCACCTAAATCATTATAGATCTCGACCTCTGTAAAACCAATTAAATCAATATCTATTTCCTTGGCATACGTTATTATTTTCTCTTTCGTAATCACTTAAATCACCATTTATAGAAGCTAGATGTTTGCCGCTAGCTTCTAGTATTTTCTGTTATATATAATACGATAAACATCTCACATTCTGGAAAGTTGACAACTGGGGATGGGATATCTTCGAAATGTAATAGATTTTTCGTAATTTATATAGATATGCAACTTTAAAATCTATTAATTTCTATATACATCTAGACAGTTTATTTTACCACATAATCAATTAGCAACATAATTATAAATCCAAATATAACCCCAAAGGTTGCCTTCATTTGATTACCGTTGCAATGACTTTCAGGAATCAGCTCATGAGACACGACGTAGTACATTGCACCTGCTGCTAAACTGAAAATGAATGCCATATAATTTTTAAGTACATTGCCAATCAATACTCCTAAAAGAGCTCCAATTGGTTCGCCGATTCCAGCTAAAAAGCCAAAGGCAATCGCTTTAGATTTTGAATACCCCTTTTGTAGAAGCGGTGCAGTGACTACCAATCCCTCCGGAGCATTCTGAACAGCAATGGCTATTGTCATCACTAGGCCCACTGAGGATTTTTCTGAAGTATACCCTATCCCAATTGCTAAACCTTCAGGTATACTGTGAATTATTATAGCAGAAAGAAGCAACATCGTTTTCTTTATAGTTTCATCTTTGAAATCTATTATTTTTAGCTTGTCTAAATGAATATGGGGAACTGTAACTTCTACTATTGCCATGATAATAGCACCTGCTAACAATCCTAGTATTACTTGAATAATATTTTTTTCCTTTAGTGCCGGCAGTATGAGACTAAAGGAACTGGCAAAAATCATTATTCCTGCTGCAAAACCTAAAAGAAAATCTTCTAGAGATTTTGTTATTCTTCGAACAAATAATAGAGGCAAGGTTCCTAGCCCCGTAACCAGACCTGCAATCGAGCCAGCAATTAGTGCCTTCAAATAATCCACTCCCTATTTTATGATTTTATAATATTATGGGAAGGATCTCTGCATTTTATTAAAAAAAGGTCTCTAAAAAGAAAAAAACCGATAGTATTCTATCAGTTTATAGGTTATTTGATCCATATTTTAGAAGCTTTATCTCTCTTTGGTATCCTTCAAGCTCATTTGGAGTCTCTAAGAATATTGGGATTCCCTTTATCCTGGGGTGATTGATAAAGTTTAAAATACCATCTAATCCAAGGGTTCCTTCTCCTATGCAAGCATGTCTATCCTTCCTGCTGTCTAATCCATGCTGGCTGTCATTTAAATGTATAGCCTTTAATTTATGAAACCCGATTTTTTCATCAAACTCCTTTAAAACCTCATCCAAATTATTAATGATGTCATAACCTGCCGAATAGACATGTGTCGATTGCATAATTAGCATACGACTTCTTACCACCTGTTTTACCTTCTTTAAAAATAATTTCGTTTGCATACGAAACTTTACTTTTGAGTTCAAAGATAATTATATATGGATTATAGACATTCTCATTGTCTTTATCTTCAGTTCCCAAAAAAACCTCTTCAACTATATCATCAAAGATTTTTCTATCAAATTCTTCTATAACTTTATTCTGTTTATTCAAGATTAATTCTAGCTCTTCAATTCTTTTATTAATGGTAGCCTGTCCTATATTTGCCTTCTTCAATTCATCTTTAACAACTTTATACTTATTTACTTCTTCAGTTAATTGAGCATGTTTTACTTGATAGATTGACTTATCAATAATATCATCGAGTCTCATATCTACCAACTTATCAATTTTGCAATTTATTTTTTTATTTTTTCATCAATTTCTTTTATTTCCTTTGAGTTATCAGTATTTTTTAAATTACTGGATGTATCCTTTAAAAATGTTTTAATGGCTTCCATATTATCTCCTTGGATCATGTTAAAGGTATTTATGAAAGCTTGCTCAAGAATTTTCTCATCAATTCCTTTACTCTCTGGACATGCTTGTTTACCATTTTTTAAATAATTCGCACATCTCCATACTTGTTTTTCATAGGGTTGTCCACCATGCCATTTTCTTCTTGTTGTTCTAGAGCCACAAGCTCCGCATTTGGTAATAGAGCTAAATGCATGTTTTCTACTATATCTTCCTTTTCTGTTCAAATAATCTTTTGACTCTTTACTTCTCTTTTTTAATATTTCGTTAGCTTTGTCGTATAAAACTCTATCAATAATTGGGTCATGATGATTTTTTACAAGGTACATTTCTTCTTCCCCAAGATTTTTAATTTTCCTATGAGTTATAGGATCAGTGGTAATTGTCTTACCAAGCAGTAAATCTCCAACATATTTTTCATTTTTAATTATATTCAATACCGAAGTAGCTTCCCATTTTTCATTTCCTCTCTTCGTAAAACAATCTTCTGAATTTGACAATTCCTTTGCTATAACATATCCTCCAGCACCTTCTACATATCTTTTAAATATATATCTTACTATGTCAGCTTCCTTATGGTTAATGGTTATTTTTTTATTTTCCTTGTTATAATCATATCCAAGACATTGGGGCATTCCTACTATTTCTCCACGCTTCATTTTCATCTTTACACCCATTTTTACATTAGCAGAAATACTTTCGCTTTCTTGCTGCGCTATAGAACTTAAAATTGTTAATAATAACTCTCCATTCATAGTTAAAGTATTTATATTTTCTTTTTCAAAAAATATTGCAACTTTTTTATCCTTTAGCATTCTAACATATTTTAAAGTATCTTCTGTATTTCTAGCAAATCGTGATATGGACTTTGTGATAATCAAGTCAATTTTCCCATCTAAAGAATCATTGATCATTCTTTTAAATTCATCTCTATTCTTTACTTGTGTACCACTTATCCCCTCATCAGCATAAATATCTACCAATTTCCAATCAGAGTTTGAATTAACTAGATTTTTATAATGAGTTATTTGAGAATTATAACTATGCATTTGGTCTTCATCATTAGTACTAACTCTAATATAAGGGGCAACTCTTACAATTTTTTCATTGTTGTCACTGCTATTTATTTTATTTTTTGTAGGTTTAATAACTTCGATTTTTTTCATAAGTTTTTTCCTCTCACGTATCTTTTATTATATAGTCTTTGTATTATTGTAAGGCATATGTAAGAAAAGTGCAAGATTATATATAATCTTGCACTTTATATTTTTCCATAAAGAACCTTTTAATGTCTATGTACTCTCTTTCTGTAATAAGATTTTTTCTTTTAGTCATATTTAATAAGGCTAGTTGCCCTAGGTATTTTATGTGATTTTCATTGTATTTATTAATTTTGCTTCCCCCTTTTAATTTAATAACTACTTTTATATTATGACTAATTTATCTATCTCTCTGACTCAATATAAAGTTCAATACTTCACAAATATCAAATTAGCTTTTTCGTAAAATTCTTGGTTTTTTTCTTCTAGTTCATCACCCTAATCAATAACCAATTCCGTTAGTTTTTTTAAACTTTATACTCTTATAGTAGCTTCATTTAGTTTCTATAGCGTGGCAACATAAAAGGTATGTAGTATAACCATCTTTTTTTGTATTTATATTTTGATCTAGAAAATGTACAACAACATTGTTATCTTCTAGTATCTTAAAACATCTCAATAATTCTTCTGTATTTCTTCCCAGTTTTGCAACAGACTTCACATGCACCTCATCAAACTTACCTTGTTTAGCATCTTCCATCATTTTATTGTAGTTCTCACGACTATTCACATCAATGTAAATATATTGTAATTCACACTCTGTTTTGTTTTCAAAAAAGTTCTCCCAATTTTCTTTAATCCTTTCTAAATTACCACCATCTTTAGCAAACTCCTCAGTATATCTAGAATAAACAACTGCTTTCTTCATAATAAATTCCTCCTATAATTATATTTTTATTTTGATTTCTTCAACTTAAATCCCAAGCACTCTCTTTTCTCCCACTCGAAATCTTCCGTAATTTTATAGTCTAAATATTTTTTTAATCTTCCACAATTACCATCTTTATAATTCCTACAACTCTTACATTTTTCTATGAATTCTTTATATTCCTCTACGTTATCCCATATTCCAATATACTCTACTGGATATAGTTTACATTCAATTCTTGCTTCACAATTTTCATTGTATGTATAATAAACTCTATTGATTCTGCCGAGAATAATCTTGTCATCAAACCATAAAATACTATTGGCTACATCCTGCAATGTCTTAAAATAGTTAGTAGGATCATGACTTGTTTTAGGAAAATATATTATTAAATCCAAATAATAATGTTTAAATTCATTGATCATCTCCCATTCAAAATTCTTAACAAGTTCCTTAATATATGGTATAAATTCTTTTTTATATTGAGTATATTCTTTACTTGGATAAGCTTGAATAAATGGTTTTTTACCCCTTATAATCCTGTATGAATTGTAATGATTGTTGGATGGGCAAATTGGCGATGTATAATTTAATGTTTTACCGATAATATCATTCCTTTCTTTGTGTTTTATCATTATATTTTTACTATGTAATATTTTTAAAAGCTGTTTAAAATAATCCTTTTACAGCAAATCTCCACTCTTGAATCCATTGATAATACTCAGTATTACATTTCCATTCTCTCCACTTCTTTTAACTCATCAGCAAACAAACTATACTTACCTTTATTCCTGGATTTGTTTTCATTTGAATTGTAAGTTAGATATAACTCATCTTTAGCTCTGGTAATACTAACAAACAACAATCTTCTTTCTTCTTCTAGTAAATCTATCTCATTAACCAAATCTTTATATTTATAATTATTAATTGAATTAATTACAACACTCCATTCTTTACCCTTGCTGCTATGTGCTGTTGTTAAAACTACAGCTTTGTATTTTTTATCATCCTTTTCAATTGAAGTATCATCCTTGTATAATGCAATCTTGTATAAATGGTTTAAAAATTCGTTAAATGTCCAAAAGCTCTCTAATTGTAGATTGCTAATAAAAGACTTTGCTACATCATCAAGTACTGGACTTACTAGATTGATAAAGAACTCTATTTTTGACTTTTCGTCCTGCAGTTCACTAAAATCTTCTATAATCCTAGTCTTAAAATCATCTATAATGTTTTTACTAGTTTCAATTCCTATATCACCAAAGCCATCATTTAAGATAGCAAGATGCTCTGCTATGTAATAATCATATTCATTGTTTTTAAAGAAGTTTGCCAAATTTATAATATGCTGCACATTTGAATTGTTTAGATACAGTTCACTTACTTCAAGAATATTAGGTATACTATCTTCATCTAAATACCTTTGAAGTTCCAGTAATTCCTTTTTAGTTCTGCCTATATAACATATATCGTGTAGTGGCATCCCTTTTAATATTTTTTCATTTATAATGTTGGCTATATGTTTGTATTCATCTTCTAGAGTTTTGAACTTTAGTAACTTCGGAATTTCCCCATCTTCTTTTTTACTAACTATATTCTTATCAATTCTATTACTGTTTAACTTGTCTAACTCATTTGCAACTCTACATATTTGTGGTGTTGATCTAAAATTCTCCAATAAGAAAATGTCTTGTACATCATCAAAATCTTTATCAAAGTCTATTATATTCTTAGGAGTAGTATTCCTAAAGCTGTAAATTGCCTGAGAAGAGTCCCCCACTACAATTAAAGATTTAAATTGGCTATATTGTTTTAGCAAGTGTAATAAATCAACTTGAGTAAAATCTGTATCCTGATATTCATCAACAACAACGTGTTTGAATCCATATTTTTCGATAGTGTCAGGATATTTCTCTAATAACTCAATCAAATATAATATCTGATCTTGATATTGTAAGAGACAATTTTCTTTAAGTTTGTGATTGAATTCGTCAAACAGTTCAAATATAAGTTTTGCTTTTTCTTGTTGTTTATTCAATTCAGGTGCATTGTTTTCTTTTGAAATAACTTCCTTTATTAAAGTTTCTTCATCGTAACCAAAACTTTTAATCAAGTTAAAGTATATTAATAGCTGTTTAAAAGCTCCTTTAGCGTTAGGGTAGTTTAATAAAGGATTTTTATAATTAAGCCAATCGATTCTACTATGTTCCTCTAATAGTTCTTTGATTATGTCATTTACATCTATCATGGTTGCCAATACAGGTTCATCTACAAATCTCAATGTATCCCATTCTTTAGTTATGATATCGGCTCCAAAAGAGTTAAACGTATATATGTTTAGACTGCTTTTATTTATTCCTTTGATTTTATAATGATCTAACCAATATGAAATTTTCTCTTTTAATTCTTCACAGCCTTTATTAGTAAAGGTAATCATCAATATGTCATCAGGTTTATAACCTTTTTTAAATAACTCTATCGTTCTCATGACCATAGTCGTAGATTTTCCAGAACCAGGAACAGCATTTATTCTACAGTTTCCTTTCTCTATATCGACTACTTTCTTCTGTGCTTTTGTTAACTTAACATCTCCACTAGATTTTTTCAGTTCCTTTATTTCTTCTAACTTATTTTTCGTAACTTTATAGTTGCATAAAGCAGTGTAATTACAGAACTCACAATCACCAGAAGAACATTTTTCTGAGTTATAGCTGAGTTCTTTATTTAGTAATTCTAAAATTTCATTTGATAGATCATTATTATAGTTATATGTAATAATGTTGTTTCCAACTGAATTATTAAAAAATAGAACATCCATAATTGTTTTAATTTGTTTATTAATTTTTTTCTGTTCTTTTTTATCGTCACAAGTAACACTTTGCAAATATGCTACCATCAGTAATAACTTATCCTTATCCTTCAACCATTTCTCATAGGTGATTTTATCTTGAGATTTCCCTTTAAAGTGATAAAATGATGCTACAATAGGTTTATTAGATTTATGATATATTTTCTCTCCAAGTTTTTTAAGTAAAAATAACTCTATATCATTTTCGGGTTTATTCTTCTCAGTTCTGGCTTTATAACTTAATTTAGTAGCACTAGTTTTATATTTTACAAGTTCGATACTGTCTTTATTCTCAAAAACAATATCAGCCTTTACTTCTATTTGTCTGTCACCTATTCTTATACTACCGTAGACCTTCTTTTCAAGTATTTCTCTATTTAACCCCTTTTCATATTCAAAATACCTTAGTAAATAATTCAGTATAGTTATCGCTTCAACTTCTTTTTCTTGCTTTGTGAGAAAATATCTATCATCAAGTTTTTCTAATATTATAGCTCTCAATTCTGTTTCAGTTAATTTTAAAAAGTCATACTCTTGAATTATATCTTTATAAACTTTTCTAATCATATTAGATTTATTGTTCAAAGTCTTATAATTAAATTGTGAGATATAGGCTTTAAATGGGCATTGTTTTATATTTTTCAATTGATATGATTTAACTTTATTCAATTAATCACTCTCCCGTAATTATATTTTTATTATTTACAATTATATAAAAGTTATCTTTTACAGTAATGTTTCTTCAATTTCCCGTTTCACAATTTTACATTCCAAACAACAGTCTTCATCATATGAGTTTTCAAATCTTTCTGCCATTTTTTCAACTTCTGTAATTTCTTTTTCATCCATTATTCTTGCTTTTAACACATGTTCAGTTATTCCCCAACTTTCTTTTGACAAATATCCAAATGGTTTACCTCCGATATAGACTTTAATTACTAGCATAATCTAATCTTCTCCTTTCATGTAAATTCTGTGTTTTACTTGCTTTCACCAACCCACTCACATTCATATTCCTGATTGAACTTTTCTATATTATTTTCAAAGTCTAATGCTATTTTACATGCTACTTGCCATAATGCTTGTAATAAATT
>JMSU01000060.1_pt1 | contig 69414 bp, 59 predicted proteins | sample 179011 | NCBI WGS metagenome assembly JMSU01 (sample SAMN02769580, study PRJNA246767) | bioreactor metagenome | isolation source: Culture-1 Bioreactor ArsB derived from microbial biomass from the upper 2 cm... | place: Germany: Bremen | collected day 87 after inoculation
GGTGTCCATCATGTGAAACTGTCCTTGCCAATGAACAGGTTGTTAACGAAAAGTGTGAGAGATGTGATACAATAGTCGTCAAGAAGAATCTTGAGCAGTGGTATTTTAAAATCACTGATTATGCTGAAAAACTGTTAGACGACATGAAAAAGCTTGAAGGTTGGCCAGAAAAGGTAAAGACGATGCAAGCGAACTGGATAGGAAAAAGCTACGGAGCAGAAATGCAGTTTGAAATAGAAGATACAGACAAGGTCTTAGATATATTTACAACAAGACCAGATACAACCTTTGGAGTTACATTTATGGTTTTAGCTCCTGAGCATCCCCTAGTAAATGAACTAGTTGGGGGAACTGAATATGAAGGATCAGTAAATGAATTCGTTAATAAATTAGGTCGTATGACTGAAATTGAAAGAACTGCAAGTAATGTAGAAAAAGAAGGTATATTTATCGGAAAATATGCGATAAATCCATTGAATGGGAATAAAATACCAATTTATATAGCAAATTATGTTCTAATGGATTATGGAACTGGTGCGATTATGGCGGTGCCTGCCCACGATGAGAGAGACTTTGAGTTTGCAAAGAAATACGATATTGATATTATACCAGTAATAAAACCTGCAGATTTAGAGAATGTTGAAGAACTTGAACTTCCATATACAGAACCAGGAGTTATGGCTAATTCTCATAAATTTAATGGTTTACAGAATACCGAAGGTGCAAATAAAATTAATGAGTTTATTGAAGAAAAAGGCTATGGTAATAAAACCATTAATTATAGACTTAGAGATTGGCTTATATCTCGTCAGAGATATTGGGGAACACCAATACCAGTAGTTTATTGTGATAAGTGTGGAGTAGTTGCAGTGCCAGAAGAAGATTTACCGGTTACACTTCCTACTGATGTAGTATTTTCAGGCGAAGGGGAATCTCCACTTACAACAAGTGAATCATTTAAAAACGCTCCTTGTCCAAAGTGTGGGGCCATGGCTAAAAGAGAAACTGATACAATGGATACCTTTGTTGATTCATCTTGGTATTTTTTAAGATATACAGATGCTAAGAATGATAATAAAGTTTTTGACAAAGAAACGGCAAAATATTGGATGGATGTTGATCAGTATATAGGAGGAGTAGAGCATGCGATCCTTCATCTTCTTTATGCAAGATTCTTTACGAAGGTGCTTCATGATATTGGATTGTCACCTGTGGATGAACCGTTTAGAAATCTATTGACTCAAGGTATGGTTCTTAAGGATGGAGCCAAGATGTCTAAGTCTAAAGGAAATGTAGTTAGTCCTGAAGAGATTATTTCAAAGTATGGAGCTGATACAGCTAGACTGTTTATACTTTTTGCAGCGCCACCTGAAAGAGATCTTGAGTGGAGTGATACAGGAGTAGAAGGTTCATATAGATTCTTGAACAGAGTTTGGAGATTATCCTGTGAACTTGATGAGTACAAATATTCAACAGATGGAGAAATTGAGATCAATGGAAAAGAAGATAAAGAATTAAACTTTGTTATGAACAGTACTATAAAGAAAGTTACAGAGGATATTAGTGGTAGATTTAACTTTAACACTGCAATTAGTGCTATCATGCAGCTGGTTAACGAAGCATATAAATATAAAGAAATAGATAAAGAAAAAATAAATAAACCACTAATTACTAAGACCCTAGAATCAATATTAGTGCTTTTATCTCCATTCGCGCCACATATGACAGAAGAATTATGGAGTGTGCTTGGTAAGGATGGAAGCGTTCATGCAGAAAAGTGGCCCAATTATGATAGTAAAGCCATAGTAAAGGATGAAGTAGAGATAGTAATACAAGTAAATGGTAAAGTAAGAGATAAACTTTTAGTTAGCAAGAGTATGTCTAAAGACGAACTAGAGAAAACTGCTTTAGATAATGAGAGAATTAAATCATTTATTGAGGGGAAGAATATCCTTAAAGTAATCTGCGTTCCTGGAAAATTAGTTAATATAGTTGTTAAATAACAGAATAGAGATTCAAGCAAAACTATTAATTTATACACATCCTAAACTCCCAAAACCGTTGAGTATTTGAATATATATAAATTAAGTTTTGCTATATGAACTCTATATATTTAGAGGGGGGATTCGATGGCAAGCAAAATAAATCCGATTTTAAAAAGTTACATCCCGGTTGTAGACGGTATAGCAAAAACATTTGGGAAAAACTGTGAAGTTGTACTGCATGACTTTAGCAAAATGGATAGATCTATTGTTGCGATAGCCAATGGACATGTTACGGGTAGAAGTGTAGGTGGACCTTTATATGAATCACTTTTAAAAAATGTTTTAGATCATAACATTCAGGAAGATAAAATAAACTATACAGGAAAAAGTGCTGAAGGAAGAGTTCTAAAATCATCAACTATGTTTATCAGAGATGAAGATAATAGTATTATTGGCTGTGTTTGCATTAATTTTGATCTATCTGAATTAGTTGTTTCAAAAAGAGTAATAGATAATTTGATTCAGACGCAATCATCTGAAACTGAAAAGGAACAGGATGAATCTACAAATAGGGTTAACGATGTATTGACAGATATAGTTAAAAACACATTAGAGAAATCAGGTAAACCTGTCGCTTATATGGGAAAAGAAGAGAAAGTTAATATTGTAAAAGAGTTAGATCATCAAGGGGCCTTTTTAATAAAAGGAGCTATAGATTATGTTGCTAAGGTACTTTGTGTTTCAAGATACACAATCTATAACTACTTAGATGAAATTAGAGTTGATAGTAAATAGAGATTTATTGCATTTCATATACAAAAATTTAGGAGGGTTTTAATATGGACTTAAAAATTATACATACTGATAAGGCACCAGCTGCTGTTGGACCTTATTCACAGGCTGTCTTAGCAGGAAATTTACTATTTTTATCAGGTCAAATTCCAATCAATCCAGCTACAGGCGAATTAGTGCAAGGTAGTATTGAGGAAGAAACAAAGCAATGCCTTGAAAATGCAAAGGCTGTATTAGAAGAAGCGGGTACAACACTTGAAAATGTAATCAAGGCAACGGTTTTCATTAAAGATATGGATCAGTTTGGTAGAATTAATGCAGTATACGGTGAGTATTTTAGCACTCACAAGCCTGCAAGAGCATGTGTAGAGGTGGCTAGACTACCTAAGGATGTAAACGTAGAAATAGAAATGATTGCTGTAGTAAAGTAAGAAGATTAACTCAGTATAGTGTTTCATCAAAAAAAGATTATAAAAAAGACCATAATAGAATAGTTTTTATCATGGTCTTTTTTGAAGGTATAATATGACTAATGTAAAATGTTAGAAATGCTAAAGATGTATTAAAAAATAACATTTTGACTTTATATGGAAATTATGTTATAATAATTCAAATTTAGAATAGATAATAATCATTACATATTTCTCATCATATACAAACATCCTAATTGATAGGAAGGTGATAGTATCAACAATCAAGACCAGAAGCAAAAAGCTTCTAACTTAATATTGGAAAAAATGCTAAAATCTAGATCAATTGTTATTTCTGGAGAAATTAATCAAGCTTTAGCAGAAAAAGTAACTACACAACTTTTAATCCTACAAGAAATGGGTGATGAGCCAATAAAGTTGTTTATCAATAGTCAAGGGGGTCATGTTGAAGCCGGTGATACAATTCATGATATGATTAAGTTTGTTAAACCACGTGTCATTATTATTGGCACTGGTTGGGTAGCAAGTGCTGGGATTACAATTTACCTTGCGGCTGACAAAGAAGATCGCTATTCCTTACCTAACACTAGGTATATGATACATCAACCATTAGGTGGCTGCAGTGGGCAAGCTACAGATATTAGTATTGAAGCAGATGAGATGCTAAGAGTACGTAGCAGGATCAATAAGATAATTAGTGATGCTACTGGTCAACCCTTAGAAAAGGTAGATAAGGATACAGATAGAAATTATTGGTTAAATGCTTCTGAAGCGATTGATTATGGAATAGTACATCAAATTATTTCAAATTATGATGAACTGACAAATATATAATTCATTTGTTTGAATTATATAAAGGATGGTAAATTTAAAAAAAGTAAGGGTTTTAGATTGTAAAGCCCTTACTTTTTTAGTATGAAATATTTATCAAATATTTTATCCAAAAGATATGACTCGGATAAGCTAAGAACTGAGAACTAAAAAAAGCGTCGTCAGACGCTTTTACTCTTACCATTTCCATCTTCTTCTTTTTCTTCTAATTCTCCTAATAGTCACAATAGTTCTCCAAAGGAAATAAACAAGAACTAATCCAATTAAACCCTTGAACAAAGATATATTTTTTGGTTCCCTAATTTTTTTCATGATTTTATATATTTGTTTTTCATCTACAGAATCTAATGCAATTAGATTTGTTTCCCCAACAGTTTCCCCATTCAAAGTATATGAAACCTTCCCAAGAACCTGTCCTTTATTAATAGGTGCCACTATTTGTGGCTCAACTTCAATTTTGTACGCTATATCCGACTGATTATATTGATTTAGTACTGTTTTAGAAATACTATCCTGAGTTACTAAATCGACAGTATCTTCAACACCATTTTGAACTGGGATTGTTTTAAGCATAGTACCGGAATTAACCACACTAATGACTTTGAAATTATCAAATCCATAGTCAATTAATTTTCTAGTATCAGAATACACATCTGTTCTAATAGCCTTAAGAACAACACTTATAACTCTCCTATTATCTTTATAAGCAGTTGAAACGAGACACTGTTGAGCTTCGGAGGTATATCCAGTCTTAATACCATCTACTATGTCATATTTAATATCTATTGATTTCCCATTATACTCCATTTTATTGCTAGGTCCAATACCCGAAAGGAGTCTATTTCTATTTCTAAGGTATCTAATTTCGTCAGTTTTTTCTGTTACAGGTATTTGATATTTTACGGTTTTTACGATTTCCCTAAACTTTGGAATCGTCATAGCATATTTTGCAATCATTGATAAATCATATGCGGTGGTTACATGCTCCTTATCAGGAAGACCGTGGGGATTTGTGAAGTTGGTGTTTAAGGCTCCAAGTTCCTTAGCTCTTTTATTCATCAACTTTGCAAATTCTTCAACGCTTCCTGATACATGTTTTGCTAAGGCAACGGCTGAGTCATTTGCCGATTGAATCAAAAGAGCATTAAGCAATTGTTCTACCGTAAACTCCTCTCCTTCCTTAACATATATACGGCTTCCATCGGTAAAAGGAGTTTCTTTATCTATAATAACCTTATCTTTAAGGTTAGCATGCTCTAATGTTAATATTGCTGTCATAACTTTAGTTGTACTAGCTGGATACATGGGTTTATGAGCATTTTTTTCAAATAGTATATCACCGCTTGCTGCATCAATTACAATTCCACTCTCAGCAGAAATATTAAAATTTTCATAAGGAGCAACTGAAAAAACCACAGATGTAGACGATACTAGGATACTGATTACCAACATTACTATAAAAAATCGTTTCATATTTTCACCTCGAATTTTGATATAAAAACTATGTACAAGGATTCCCCCATTATTAGGACGGATCCATTTCACGTAAAATAACCTGTAATTAAACTTGAAGGATCAAGTATTACAAAATATAAGAACGTACAATATAACCAAGATAATACTAAAAAACAGATTGGGTTTTTAAAGAAGGAAAGGACAAAAATTTTTATGACACTTATATAGTATAACAGAAAAAGAAAAAAATTTAAGGATTTATAATGGAAAAGAAGGTTAAAGAAAAGTAATATAGAAATAATTGTAAACGATTGAAAAGTTACCTATATATAGTAATAGGAAGAGAAGGAGGGTAAAATGAGAAAGATAAGGAAAAAAGAAGTGGTTTTGGTAATTATATTCATTCTGTCAATAGCATTTTTTAATATTAAAGATTTTAGATTTAAAATGAATGAAAAGGTATTAATTGAGGATGGGATAGATAGCGCTAAAGAAAGCGATGAGGTTAATACTAAGGAAAATATGACTGAGAAAACCGAGAAAGAGATTGAAAAGCCAAAGGAGATTAAGGCTGATATTTGTGGTGCTGTTAAAAATCAAGGTGTGGTGATTCTGAGTGAAGGGGACAGGGTAATAGACGCAATTAATAAAGCAGGTGGACTTACTGATAATGCAGACATTAATAGAGTAAACAGATCAAAGTATGTTTTCGATGGAGAAAAAATTATTATTCCTGAAAAAGGTCAGGCGATTGAAGGGCTTGAAGATTTAGGAACACTAGGAGTTGATAAAAAAATAAATATCAATACAGCCCCAAAGGAAGAATTAATAATGCTAGATGGTATAGGCGAATCGATCGGTGAAAGAATAATAAAGTATAGACGTGAAAATAATGGATTTAAAAGTATCGAAGACATCATGAATGTCAGTGGAATTGGTCAAAGTAAGTTTGAGCAGATTAAAGACAGTATAAAAGTAAAGTAACCTCAGATTATTCATAGAAACAAAAGGACGCAGCAAAGTTTTAAATTTTCTATGAACAATATGGGGTAAAATATGATAATATATATTTGTGTGTGACAACCTAGTTTGAGCACAGATCTATTGGGTATAACCTAAGAAGAGATGAGTTAACTATATAGAGTTTCAAGTAAAACTAAATTTATACATATCTAAATACTCAGCGCTTTTGGGAGTTTTAGATGTGTATACATTAATAGTTTTACTGGAATCTCTATAATAATTAAAATTTGGAGGTGGTAAAGATGAAAGACTTGAAAAATAAGAGATTGACTGAGTTAAGTAGTAGTTCTGGTTGAGCAGCTAAAATAGGTCCTGAGACCTTGGCACAGGTTCTGTGTCAATTACCACCAGTTAAGAGTGATAAACTCCTAGTGGGTTTAGATACATCCGATGATGCAGCAGTATATAAGTTGAGAGAAGATACGGCTATAATCCAAACCTTAGATTTTTTTACACCAGTAGTCGATGATCCCTACGTTTTTGGTCAGATAGCAGCAGCTAATTCCCTGAGTGATGTATATGCAATGGGTGGAAAACCAATATTAGCTTTAAATATAACATGTTTTCCAACTTGTTTATCTATGGATATACTTGCAGAAATACTTAAAGGCGGAAGTAATAAGGTACAGGAAGCAGGGGCATTACTAGTAGGAGGACATACAGTAGATGATAATGAGCCGAAGTATGGTCTATCAGTAACTGGTATCATCCATCCCGATAAAGTACTAAGCAATTCAACTGCCAAACCAGGTGATGTACTGGTTTTGACAAAGCCCTTGGGCCTTGGAGTATTAAATACAGCTATAAAGGCTGAAATGTTAGACAAAAGTATTGAACAAAAGGCAATTGATATTATGATTAGCCTTAACAATATAGCAGCTGATGGAATGAATATAGTAGGTGCAAATTCTTGTACAGATATTACTGGATTTGGACTTTTGGGTCACGCCTATGAAATGGCAAAGGGAAGTGGCGTATCCATGGTAATAGATTTAAAATCAGTCCCAATAATTGAAGGCGCAATAGAAAAAGCTGAGATGGGATTAGTGCCTGCAGGGACATATAAAAATCAAGGATATATAGGAGAAAATGTAAAATATGAGGGTGAAGTACCGGTTTACCTTAAAGATATATTATTTGATCCACAGACATCAGGGGGTTTACTCATCTCACTTGAAAAAGAAAAGGCCGAAGAGCTTTTAGAATACTACAGCAAAAACCTTAATACAGAATTTGCTATAGTTGGTGAAGTAATTGAAAAACAAGAAAACTACTTAATAGTGAAATAAGCACTCCAAACGGAGTGCTTATTTTATCGTCTCTCTCTCTTTTCATAATCAGAGGTCATCTTAAAAATCAATGGACTTAGGGTTAGTAAGGCAATTAAGTTAGGTATTGCCATTAAACCATTGAAGGTGTCAGAAATATTCCAAACGAATGCTAAGGACGTTGTAGCACCGTACCAGCATAGAAGTACCCAAACTATCTTGTAAAGGACAATAACCTTTACTCCTGCTATATATTCAAGGCATTTAGAGCCGTAGTAGTACCAACCAAGAATAGTAGAAAAAGCAAAGAAAACTAAACCAATGGACACTATAAACGATCCGAATCCAGGCAGTGATTGACTAAAGGCAGTAGTTGTTAAAGCTGCACCTGTAAGATCGTCTGTTATTGACATTGTTCCATCTGCACCAATTGAAACAAGCCCTGAAACTAATATTACTAAAGCAGTCATTGTACATACTACTAAGGTGTCTAAGAAAGAGCCTAGAGAACCAATTATCCCTTGTTTAACAGGGTCGTTGTTCTTGGAGGCCGCATGGGCAATTGGAGCACTACCAAGACCCGCTTCATTAGAAAATACACCTCGAGCAACTCCAAAACGAATTACAGTACCGATTAATCCACCGCCAACTGCCTTTGCATTAAAGGCATTTGAAAAAATCATAGAGAAAGCAGTTGGAATCATTGATGCGTTATTAAAAAGTACTATTAAGGCACCGATGACATAAATAATAGCCATGGCAGGAACTATTTTATCGGTTACACTTGCTATACTTTTTATTCCCCCAAGAATAACTAGTCCTGTAGCAACTGCAATAAATATTCCAGACATTCCTGGACTTATGTTAAAAGAAGTCAGTAATGATGCTGCTACAGAGTTGGCTTGTACCATATTCCCAATACCAAAGGAAGCGATAAAACCAAATAATGCAAAAAACCATCCTAGCCAAGAAAAATTACCTTGAAATCTTTCACTCATACCGAGTTTTATGTAGTACATTGGACCACCGGATTTTTCTCCTTTTTCGTTAGTTATCCTGTACTTGATAGCCAATAAAGCCTCACCATATTTAGTAGCTCCACCAAAGGCAGCAGTTACCCACATCCAGAAAACTGCTCCAGGTCCACCTGATGCGATTGCTGTAGCTACACCAGCAATATTACCGGTGCCTATTGTAGCTGCAAGGGATGTCATTAGAGCCTGAAAAGGAGTTATATCCCCTTCACCAACATGCTCTTTAGAAAAAAGGAGCTTAAATGCATAGCCTAATCTTCTGAACTGAACAACTCTTGTACCTAGTGTTAGAATGACACCTGTTCCAACTAAAAATAAAATCATAAAGCCGCCCCAAGCAAAACTATTAATTTTGCTTATGATTGCATCTAATTGATTCATAAAAATCCTCCTTGAAAGATATTTTTTAAACTCAGATTATTCATAGAAATTTTGAAAATATGCAAGTAGTTTTGGGTTATAAGGTGTTTATCAAGTTCGAAGACATACTTGGACAGTACGTTGAGAAGTTGATGAATACCTTAGAAACAAAAGGACGCAGCAGCGTTTTAAATTTTCTATGAATAATATGGGTTAAATTTAGTTTTATGGGCTACATCCTCAGAAAATCAAAACAAGCAATTTCCAAAGGTATTAATATGTTTTACAAAAATGTAAAAATCTATGTATGCTTTGAAAGGTTTTCAAATCTTATTTAGATAGAAGATTGATTAAACTAATTAACTACAAGTTATTTTTATTAAAAAAACAATAAATATGTTATAATTTTATAGTAAAAAAATTATAATCTAAGTATGACCATAAAAAGTATGTTCTGGGAGTGAAAACATGAATAAAAAGAGTTTACTTGCAAATCTGCCAAAGGTAGACGATCTATTAAATAATGAGAGAATCAATGTACTAATAGAGAAATTTCCTAGAAGCACTATTGTAGATTCTATAAGAAATAAAATTGACGAGGTAAGAAAAAAAATACTAAACTCAACAGATGATGAACTTATTGGATTTGAGATTAAAGCGTATGACCTAGTTAATGACATTGTTGTTTATATAGAAAAAATGAATACTATGAGCCTTAGAAGGGTAATAAATGCTACAGGAGTAGTTTTACATACAAATCTTGGACGTGCTTTAATTAGTGAAAGGATTTTAAAGGAGTTAACCGATGTAGCCTGTAACTATTCAACATTGGAATTTGATGTTTCTAATGGGAAAAGGGGCTCTAGATACTCTCATGTTGAGAAACTCATATGTAAACTGACTGGTGCAGAGGGAGCGATAGTTGTGAACAACAACGCGGCTGCCGTATTATTAGTCCTAAATACGATAGCAAAGGAAAAGGAAGTTATTGTATCGAGAGGAGAATTAGTAGAAATCGGTGGTTCCTTTAGAGTTCCCGAAGTAATGGCTCAAAGTGGTGCAATATTACGAGAAGTTGGAGCAACAAATAAAACACATCTTTATGACTATGAAAATAATATTTGTGAAGAGACAGCAGCTATACTAAAGGTACATACAAGTAATTATAAGATATTAGGTTTTACTAAGGACGTAGATATCGAAGAACTAGTTGCACTTGGAAAAAAATCCGACATACCTGTTTACGAGGACATTGGAAGCGGGACCCTGATAGATTTTTCGAAATATGGTTTTACATACGAACCTACGGTTATAGAAAGTATTTCAAAGGGCGCAGATATTGTGAGTTTTAGTGGAGACAAACTTTTAGGAGGACCCCAGGCAGGAATTATTGTAGGCAAGAAAAAATATATTGAGAAAATGAAAAGAAATCAACTTACGAGAGCATTGAGAGTAGACAAGATGACATTTGCAGCCCTAGAAGCAACACTTAGACTATATCTTGATGAAAAGCTTGCTATGGAAAACATCCCGACTTTAAATATGTTGACTATAGATGTAGAGGCAATTAAGAATAAGGCTGAAGCATTATTTGATATGATAACAGAAACGGCTAGGACAATTGAGGCTACGCTTGTGGAAGGATTTTCCCAAGTGGGTGGAGGTGCAATGCCACTTGAAGAACTCCCGACGTATTTAGTATCTCTTAATCCTAAGAGAATTAGTGCAAAAAAAACTTGAAGAAAAGCTCAGAGATTATAAGATCCCAATAATTTGTAGAATTAGTGATGATAGGGTATTATTAGATACGAGAACTTTGAAAGAGGAAGAATTTAACACAATCGTTAATGCTATAAAGGAAATTGAAAACAGGAGGTAAGCATGAGAAATGTTATAATAGGAACAGCCGGCCATATAGATCATGGGAAAACGACATTGATTAGAGCTCTTACTGGAATAGAAACTGACAGGCTTAAGGAAGAGAAGAAGAGGGGCATAACTATTGAATTGGGATTTGCTTACTTTGACTTGCCAAATGGTAAAAAGGCTGGAATCGTTGATGTGCCAGGCCATGAGAGATTTATCAAGAACATGCTGGCAGGAGTTAGTGGAATTGATCTAGTTTTACTGGTTATCGCAGCTGATGAAGGAATCATGCCTCAGACTCAGGAACACTTAGACATCTTATCGATTTTAGATGTGAAAAAGGGTATTATTGTATTAACGAAGAGTGATTTAGTTGATGATGAATGGCTGAACCTTGTTAGGGAGGAGATAAGAGAGAAGGTACATGGAACCTTCCTAGAAAATGCACCTCTTATTCCAGTTTCATCTGTTCAAGGTGCAGGTATTGAAGAACTTAAGATGAATATAACTACTCTAACTGAAAATGCCCAGGAAAAAGATGCTTCTGAGCCATTAAGACTGCCTGTAGATAGAGTATTTACTATGTCTGGATTTGGTACAGTTGTTACTGGAACTTTGATTGAAGGAACAATATCGGAAAAACAGTCTTTAACAGTATTTCCTAAGGGATTAGAGGCCAGGGTTAGAAATGTACAAGTACATGGGAAATCGGTTCCAGAAGCCTATGCTGGACAAAGAGTAGCAATAAACCTAACTGGAGTAAAAAAAGAAGAACTCGGTAGAGGCGATATTCTTGCGGAACCAGATTCTATGAAAAATACAATGATTATTGATGTGAAATTAAATCTGCTGAAAAGTTCAAATAGAAAAATAGAGCATTGGAACAGATTAAGATTCTACCATGGTACCAAGGAGATATTATGTAGAGTTGTCCCCATAGATAAGGATGAGTTAAATCCAGGAGAGAGCTGTTACGCACAATTAAGGCTTGAAGAAGAAACTGCCTGTAAATATGGTGACAGATTTGTTGTTAGATATTATTCGCCACTGGAGACCATTGGTGGTGGTCTGGTTTTAGACCCAAATGCTGTTAAACATAAGAAATCCGATGAAGATGTAATTAGTGAATTGACCGCTAAAAGTGAAGGCGATAAGGGAGCAATCATAGAAAATACCTTAAGAAAGTACAGTAGTAAATTACCTGATATAAAGTTTATAGCAGTACAAACTGGACTATCAGAAAAGTTAGTAGATGATACGTTACAAACCTTTTTAAAGGATGAAATAGCTGTTGGATTTTCAGGAAACATATTTATGCATAGAGATTTCATTGAAGAGTCCGAAGACGCTTTGATGAGCTTTTTATCGAAATTCCATAAAAATAACCCTTTAAAAACTGGTGTTTCTAAGGAGGAAATTAGAAGCAGATTTTTCAACAATACAAAGGGAAAACTATTTGAAGAGATAACTGAATTCTATATTAAGAGTGGTGTAATAGAAGTATTTAATAGTTTTGTTGCTTTAAAGGGATTTGAAATAAAGCTATCCAAGGAACAAATTGTTTTGAAGGATAAGATATTAAAAGCATATAAAGATAGTGAATTTAAACCTCCAGTATTAAAGGAAATGTCAAAGATTCTTGGAAATGGAACAAAAGATAAGGAGATAAAGGATATTATAGAAGTTCTGATAGGTTCAAACGTGATTGTTAAAATCAGTGATGAAGTCTTACTTGATATTGACAGCTACAATAAGGCTAAAAAGCTTTTAGTAGATTTTTTGAGAGAAAATGAGGAAATAGCATTGTCAGATTTTCGTGATATACTAAATACATCTAGAAAATATGTTGTTCCTATTTTAGAGCATTTTGATTCAATTAAACTTACAAGACGAGTTGAAGATAAGAGGGTTTTAGTATAAAATATGTATAGCTTTTAAGAGAATTATTATTTAGATATTGTTTAATAATAAAAGTATAAATATTTTCGTTATACGGAGGTATACAAAAAATAATGAGGTGAGTAGTTAATGTCAAAAAAACTTTTAGTTGTAGATGACGAGGAGATTCTATTAAAAGGTTTAAAATATAGCTTAGAGCAGGAAGATTATGAGATAGATACAGCTACTGATGGATTAGAGGCCTACGAAAAAGCAAGAAACAATAATTATGATCTTGTAGTATTAGATCTGATGTTGCCTAAGATGGATGGTTTGGAAGTGTGTAGAAAATTAAGGGAAAACTCTATGGTTCCAATTATTATCTTAACTGCAAAGGGTGAAGATACAAGCAAAGTTTTAGGTTTAGAATATGGTGCTGACGATTACTTAACAAAACCCTTTAATATACTGGAATTAAAAGCAAGAATGAAAGCGATATTTAGACGAGTTAATTTAAAAGAGAATATAATACATACAAATACTCTAAACATCGATGACTTTATTATTAATACCCTAGGTAGAAAGGTCAGCCTTAACGGTGAAGAAATAAATCTAACGGCAAAGGAATTCGACTTACTGTTACTTTTAGCAACTAATCCAGGTAAAATTTACTCAAGAGAAGAGCTTTTAGAAACGATATGGGGTTACGAGTATTTTGGAGATGTAAGAACCGTTGATGTACATGTCAGAAGATTAAGGGAAAAAATTGAAAGCAATTCTAGCCAACCTGAGTACATCCTGACCAAATGGGGAGTTGGTTATTATTTTAGAAATAAATAATAAACTCAAAGGCTTAAGGTGGAAACTAGTTTCCACCTATTTATTATTGGTATTTTTAACTATTTTGTTAATAAACTCATTTATAAATGAATCACTTAGGATTAACTATACTAATGAAAAAAAAATTAGCCTGCTTACACAAAGTAATATTATTGCAGATAGGTTGTCTCCTTATATTTCTGAAATCAATAGTAAATATGTAAATGAGGTAGTCACTGATATAGTTATGAAGCTTAGCATTGAACTTAAGTCAAGGGTAATGATTTCAGATCGAAACGGTAAGATATTGATTGATTCATTTGATACTTTAGAAGGAGAAAGACTTAACGAAGAAGAGCTTTCTCTTGCACTTTTGGGGAAAAATGTTGCTAACCAGCACTATTTACAAAAGTACGGAAGAGTAATATATGTAGCTGTTCCTATAATTAGCAAGGGAAGGATATTGGGAGCAGTGTTTATATCTTCTTCTTTAGAGGAGATATTTTCTAATATCAAAGGAACAATGCATAAATTTATGGTCTTGTCCTTCTTTAGTTTAGCCATTACAGCCTTTATAAGCTTTATTTTTGCTGATATCATTTCAAAACCCATAGAAAAGCTTACTGAAGCGGCAAGAAGAATGGCTCAGGGAAAATTCAATCAAAAGGTAGAAGTCTATGGCAATGACGAAATAAGTGATCTTGGAAGAGCTTTTAACTTAATGACTACTAAACTTGATCAGGTGGACAAACAAAGGAGAGAATTTGTAGGAAATGTATCCCATGAACTTAGGACGCCACTTAGCTCAATAAAGATACTTTCTGAATCCCTGATCCATCAGGAACATGCACCAGAAGAAATATATAAGGAGTTTTTGAAGGACATTGACTCTGAAGTAGATAGACTAAATAAAATAATCGATAGTTTATTGTATTTAGTAGATCTAGAAAAGGAAGATATACATCTAGATTATCAGTTGATTTATGTGAACTATCTAGTACAAAAAGTTATTGGAAGCTTGAAGCCTTTAGCTGATAAAAAGAATATTGAAGTAAACTTTGAAGAAAAGGTTAGAATTCAGGTTATGCTTGATAAGTTTAAAATTCAACAAAGTCTCATTAATATAGTAGCTAATGCTATAAAATATACTCCAGAAAATGGAAAAGTAGAAATAGAGATCTATGCTGAGAAAGACAACTTTGTAATCAAGATAAAGGATACTGGAATAGGTATACCAGAAGATGAACTGCCATTTATATTTGATAGGTTCTATCGTGTAGACAAAGCCAGAGATAGGAAAACAGGTGGTACGGGTTTAGGTTTGTCCATAACCCAACAGCTAATAGCTCTTCACCAAGGAGAGATAAAGGTTGAAAGCATCGTTAATGAAGGGACTACTTTATATATTGTATTACCTTTAAAAGCAACTGTATAGGGCCGAGGGGGTTATAAATTTGAAGTCGTTCTATAGATTGTATATATTTTTACTTATTATATGTATTGTGATATTATTTGCTGTGACATTTAGGCAAGACATAAATATATCCGACAATGTTAAACCGATACCTCCAGTTCCAGAAGAAATTACGTCAACAATCAAATTGTACTTTACGAATAATGGTAAACTAGTAATAGAGAATAGGCTAGTTACTACAAAGGACATGATATTCGAGAAGGTTATTGTTGAGGAATTGATTAATGGTCCTAGAAATCAGACTTTGATAGCTACCATGCCGCCAAGTGTAAGGATACTCTCAATAGAAACTATTGAAAAAATCTGTTATGTTAATTTTTCCAAAGAGTATATAGAAAACGTGAAATGGGATGAACTAGAAGAAGATATCATTATATGGTCCCTTGTAAATTCCCTAACTCAATTAGATTACATTCAAAAAGTGCAAATTTTGGTTGAAGGAGAAAAAATTGATTTTCCCCATAGTGACTTTTCTAGAAATCAACCATTTACAAGGAATGATGATCTAGTTGAAAAGAGAGACGTAACTCATTTCACTATTTTAAAAGATTTTTTAGACAGTCTAAAGATGGAAAGATATGATAAGGCCTATTCGATGTTGGATAAAGGAAGCACAATGAGGATAGGCTTCCAAGAATTTAGAGAGATAATGTCTGTGTACATAAAGGAGTTAAGAGATTATGAAATAGGGCTTTTTAACACTCAAAAATTTTCTGATAGGGTAATCATTTCGATTAAATACTTAAAAAGCGATTCTGGTGGGCAGATTCAGCTTTATCAAGAGTGGAAATTGATTGAAGAGAACGGAGAAATTAAGATAGTTTTAAAAGATAAAGATGAAATAGGCTTTTAACCAGGATTTAAAGTACAATTACTAAATATTTTAAAAATTGAAAAAGATATTGACAAACGTTTTCCCAGTATGATATCATAAATTTAATTAAATGATAATCAAGGTACGTTACTTCATTTAGGCGTAAACCTATGTATTAATGCAAGATGTAAATCTGCGTATTAATGTATAAGTTTGCGCCTTTTTCATATAACAAAGGAAATTATGAACCTATAGAAATTGTTAAGAAATGTAATATTCTTTGTTGGTCTATGCATCTTTGTTATAAGGAGGTGTGAAAATGAATAAAACTAATTTTAGGGTAACGAAGGTTTTAAATAATAATATTATTTTAGCCTATGATTTTAAAAAGAAGAAAGACACAATCCTTATGGGTAAAGGTATTGGCTTTGGGAAGAAGGAAAATAAGAAAGTATATATTCCTAATGAGAGTATCCAGAGATCCTTTGTTGCTAATAATGAAAAAATGCAAAATGAGTATTCTAGGCTGATAAATCAGATAGATCCAAACATAATAGAGATATGTGAAAAGATCATAGATATTGCTGAGTGCGAGCTAGGAGATCTGAACAGCCATATACATATTTTGCTTACAGATCATATTTCCTTCGCTTTAGAAAGAGTAAAAATGGGAATGAGAATTGAAAATCCATTCATCGATGAAATTAAAATATTGTATCAAGATGAATTTGATATTGCTACCCAGGCTATAAATATGATAAAGAATAAGTTAAATATAGATTTAGGATTTGGAGAAATAGGATTTATTGCAATGCATCTTCATTCTGCTAGAAAAAATGTTAATGTAAAAGAAACCATGAGGAATACTAGAATACTAAACGAAATGACAAATATTATTGAAAAAGGTTTAAATTTGAAATTAGATAAGACAAAATATAGCTATAGAAGGTTAATTAACCACTTGCAAGGAGCACTAGATAGAATTAACAATAGAAAGTTTATAGAAAATCCTCTTTTAGAGAATATAAAAAAGGAATTTAAGGACTCATTTGAAATTATAAAAGCAATAAAAGTTAAGGTTGAAGAAGAGTATGAAATGGAGATACCTGAACAAGAACTCGGTTATATGGCAATTCATATTGAAAGACTAAAAAGTAAATGATTTTATAGGGATTTAAGTAAAGACTTTAATTTATAAATATCAAAACTCCTAGAGACATGGACTATTTGTACATTTATAGATTGAGTTTTACGATGTGGACCCTATATAGGTGTGTTACTGTTAAATCAGGCATTAACCTTTTAGATGGATAAACTATCGCCATCTAAGGGTTAATGCTTTTTTTATAGCAAAGTTTTTTAGAAAGGACTAAAAGGAAGACTTTGTTGAAACACATAAGGGAAATTATTAAAATATGAAGATTTACAAAGGTTATTAATTTCCTATGTGTTATAAAAAATAATAAGGAGGAATTATTTATGAGTCGTAATGTGTTTGGAAATGTACAAAAACTAGGGAAGTCTTTAATGCTACCTATAGCAGTGCTTCCTGCTGCTGGACTACTTTTGAGATTTGGAGTGCTTCTAAACATTCCTTTCATTACTGAGGCAGGAAATGCAGCCTTTGCTAACCTAGCACTATTGTTTGCTATTGGTGTGTCAATAGGATTAGCAAAAGAGAATCATGGTGCAGCAGGATTAGCCGGAGCGCTGGGGTATTTTACAATAACCTCTTGTGCAAAAGCTATAAACTCAGAAATAAATATGGGTGTTCTAGGAGGTATTATAGCAGGAATATTGGCGGGAAATCTTTATAACAAGTATCATGATATCAGCGTTCCAGATTTCTTAGGTTTCTTTGGTGGGAAGAGATTTGTACCTATCATTACCTCAATATATTCAATTGGTTTGGGTTTCATTTTTGGTAATGTATGGCCACATGTGCAAAAGGGAATAGATGCAGTAGGTAATTGGACAGTAGAGGCAGGATCAGGAGGACTATTTGTATTTGGTACATTAAATAGATTATTAATACCTACAGGACTTCATCATGTAATGAATAGTATAGTTTGGTTCGTATTTGGTGAATATAATGGAGCAACAGGAGACTTGCATAGATTCTTTGCAGGAGATCCAAGTGCCGGTATCTTCATGGCTGGATTCTTCCCAGTAATGATGTTTGGTCTTCCAGCAGTAGCTTTAGCAATATATAACACAGCGGAAAAAGAACACAGAAAAGCTATTGGGGGGGCTTTGGTTTCAGTTGCATTAACTTCTTGTTTAACAGGAATTACAGAACCTATTGAGTTTATGTTTATGTTCCTTGCTCCAGTTCTTTATGTAATTCATGCAATACTAACGGGTATATCTATGGCACTAACTAACATGCTAGGAATACTACACGGATTTTCATTTTCAGCAGGAGCACTTGACTATTTCATAAACTGGAAGTGGGCAACTAGGCCAATACTTCTAATACCAATTGGACTTATATTTGCTGTAGTATACTATGTAATCTTTGTGTTTGCAATTAAGAAATTCGATCTAAACCTTACGGATGGAATTATTGACCTTGCATATGGAAATGATGATGAGATTAAAGGCGAAATGGCATTAAGCAACAAAGATAACTTGGATGTATTAGCAATAGGTTATCTAGAGGCTCTGGGTGGAGGCGAAAATATCGAGGAATTGGACAATTGTATAACAAGACTTAGGCTTGAATTAAAAGATGTTTCAAAGGTTGACGAGGATAAGTTAAAGAAGCTTGGAGCTTCTGGAGTGATTAAAGTGGGTAATAGTAGTATGCAGGTGATTGTTGGAACAAAGGTTGATATTATCGCTAATAGGATGAAAAAGAATTTAAGTAGTTCGAAATCGTGAATTTAAGTTCTAAACCAGTTTATTACCTAGGGCTTGATGCCCTAGTTAATAAACTAATGAAATTTATGAGTTTAGGTATATTTATAAGTTTTTAGACAAAATCATTAATTTTCAAGTATAATAAATTTATTAGAGAAATATAAAAGCCTCTAGCGCCTTTATATAAAATTTCCTAAAGCTTTTACTACAGAGCATAAATATGTGAAGTCTTAAAATGAAATCTCTTATAGGTTTACTTAAGTTCATAAAAATATCTATTATTGTGAAAGAATCAGCATTATAGAGATTCAAGGAAAACTACTAATTTATACATATCCAAACCTCACCGAAACACCGAGTGTTTGTATATGTATAAATTAAGTTTTGCTATGTGAACTCTATATCTTAGAAAAAACAAAACTTAGCTCAGATTTCTTATAGGAGGTTGTAAAATTGTTTAGTTTATTTAAAAGAAATAGAAAGGTAGTTATTAGATCACCTTTTAGAGGAAAAATTGTAGATATTTCAGATGTGAATGATCCAGCCTTTTCAGAGAAAATTCTTGGAGATGGATTTGCGGTGATACCAAATAGCAAAGTTGCCATTGCTCCATGTGATGGTAGAGTAACGCAGATATTTCACACTAATCATGCCTTTGGAATAACAACTAATGAAGGGCTAGAGATATTAGTCCACATAGGGCTCGACACAGTAAAACTAGATGGAGCGGGGTTTAAAAGGATTGTTGAAGTCGGTGATGAAGTAAAGACAGGCACAGGGATTATAGAGGTTGATTTGGATTATATTAGAAGTAATGGTAAGGATACTATAACTACTATAGTGATAACCAATATGGAGGCTGTAGAAAATATAGTAAAAAGTCTTAATGGTAATGAAGAGGTTTTAAGAGTAAGGGTGAAAAAATAGTTCTAGAATTATTTACAAAGTCAATGCAAAATAAAGAAGGAGGATATGTTTATGGAAAAGTTAGTAAAAATATTAAATGAATCGGGATTACATGCAAGACCAGCAGCAATTTTTGTAAAAACAGCATCAGGATTTAAATCTGAGATAAAGATAGAAGTGAAGGGAAATTACTTAAATGGAAAATCCATTATGAATGTATTAAGCTTAGGTGCTAAAAAAGGTGATGAAATTAAGATTATTGCAAATGGCCCAGATGAAGATGAGGCAGTTCAAAGTCTAGCGCAGCTTATAGAATCAAAATTTGGTGAAGCTTAATACCAGTATTTATTATATGGATTTTAAACTTTAATAAATAAATCGACATTTATTGTTATGTTTATATTAGGAGCATCCACAGTAATGTTAATGACATTAGAGGTTAAACAGGATCTCTGGTTGGCGATAGTCATAGCGGTACCACTTGTACTAATTTGGGCCAGGATGTATTATCTTTTTCCAGGAAGAGATTTATTCTATGTTTTAAAATATTGCTTAGGTAAATTTATGTTGTATTACTTATGCTGAATACAGCTTTTATATTACATGAAAGTACAATAGAGTTTTTTGAATGGAGTTGTAAGGTATGGCCATACTATGTCTTTCCATTCCATGTAGCTTTCCCTATGATTATTTTTGTGATTGTTGAGATAAAGAGATATAAGATAAATAAATATTCAAAATTTAACTGGTAATTCACATGGATTTTTAGTATAATTTTGCCGTAGTAAGTTTGTAGCCAAATAGGTAATGACGTCATGTGAAGTATACCTTTCGATGAAAACATCATTTAGCTTGAAGAGAGTAGTTTACATGAAAAGGGGAGATATTATATGAAAAAAAAGTTTGGTAATATCAAGATTAATGTTGTAGATGACTATGAGCATATGAGTAAAGAGGCCGCGCGTTTAGTTGCTGCTCAAATTAGATTGAAGCCCGAAAGTGTCGTTGGATTTGCAACAGGTTCAACTCCAACAGGAACGTATAATGAGTTAGTAAAAATGTTTAAAGAGGAGGAATTAGATTTTTCTAAAATAGTAAGTTTCAATTTAGATGAATATTACCCAATTGATCTAAAATCTGAGCAAAGTTATTATTTTTATATGATGAATAATCTTTTTAATCATATAAATATTGAAAAAGACAATATTAATATTCCAAATGGAAAAGCAGAAGATGTGGAAATTGAATGCAGACAGTATGAAGAAAAAATACGGAGTGCTGGCGGAATAGATTTACAGGTTTTAGGAATAGGGCCTAATGGTCATATCGGTTTTAATGAGCCTGACTTAAAATTTGAAGCAGAGACCCATATAATAGACCTAGATAAAAAGACAATCGAAGCTAACTCAAGGTTCTTTAATAGCATAGATGAAGTGCCTAAGAGGGCAATAACTATGGGTATAAAAACAATAATGCATGCTAGAAAAATTGTTATGTTAGCCAATGGAAGTGGAAAAGCTGAAGTGATAAAAGAAGCAATACTAGGTAGTATAGTACCAAATTTACCAGCATCAATATTACAGCTTCATCAAGATGTAACTATAATATGTGATAAGGAAGCAAGCAAGGAGTTAATTTAATTAAGTCGATAAATTAGAAAAGTATTGTAAAAAAGATGAGGCTATAGAATAAACATCCTATAGCGCTTTTTTAGTATTTTTAAAGTAAAACAACTACATTGAAGATCTCGCAATGTTTTTAGCTCTAAGGTAAGCAAGAATTTCATGCTTATCTGAATCAGACCATGATTCAAAGCTTCTAAATTCATTAAGAATTTTTACAAATGTAGGGTTTGTTAAGAATTTTTTTATCTCCGGATTTATTTGAAGGCTAGTATTTTCATCGAGTAGATGACTTACTGTCGTATCAAGTCCTTTAGCAATGTCTTTAAGCCTATCTAAAGATGGATTACTTTTACCATTTTCTATATCGCTTAAAAAGGATATAGACATATTTATCTTTTCGGATAAACTCTTCAATGATAGTTTCCTTTGCCTTCTAAGTTCTCTAATACTTTTTCCAACCATAGGAATACCTCCTGTTTCCGTAAATGACGGAATAACTTAAGTATATCATATACATACATCTTGTTGTTGAGTAGATACGCAACCTTAAATAGAGTGGTTTTATGAAGCAAATAGATATAGATTGATTTTAGATTTCTAAATTCATATAAATACAATTTATATCTTTTTCCTTTATCATAATATAATATTAGGAATTCTATGCAAAAAAAGTAAAACTGTGATGAAGTACATGTAAAAACAATTCGATTTATACGTAAAATTGTGATATTATAAAGAAAATAGCAAGACGGTGTAAGAAAGGATTTGCAAGCTAAAACTATATATTAGTAGTTGTAAAATCCAATTCGCTATTTACGTAATATGTAACGTTTGGGGGACACACTATGGAGATTGGAAAAAGAATCAGGGAAAAACGTAAGAAAAAGGGGATGAAACAATACGAACTTGCCAAAGAGGCTAATATTTCTAATACATATCTTTCAGATATAGAAATAGGAAGAACAAATCCATCAATTAGGACATTGATAAAAATATCTAAAGCATTAAAGGTGGATTGCAGTATATTAATTGATGATATTACATTATAGTGATTCACGTAAAAGTACTAATAGAATCGGAAAATGGTTTTGTAAAATCTAAAAATGGAAATCGAAGCATTGTATATGGAGGGAAATTATGATAAAGAATATGAAGATATCTACAAGATTGATAGCCAGTTTTTTAATTATTATCCTTTTAAGTGGTATTTTAGGGCTCATTGCTATTAAGGATCTAAAAACCTTAACGGATTTAAATGTTAAGATGTATAGACATCCTTTTGCAGTTAGTAATGCCGTAAAAGATGCGAGCATAAATATTATAAAAATACATAGGGAAATGAAGGATATTTCTACAGCAACCAGTAAAAATCAGATAGAGAAGTCTATAAATAATGTAAACAAATATGAGCAAGAGGTATATAAAAAATTTGAGATCATTGACGATAGATTTTTAGGAGACAAAAATATGGTTGAAGAGGCCTATAATGCCTTTTCAGGATGGAAAAAAATTAGAGATGAGGTAATAGAGTTAACATCAGCAGGTAAATTGAGTGAAGCGAATAGCATTACTAGAGATAAGGGTGCAAAAAGAGTTGCATTAATCGATGAAAAAATTGCCGTTCTATCAGATTTTGCTGAAGATAAAGCAGTAGTTTTTTTAATAATGTAAATGAGAAAAGTAAGAAAAGTATATATTACTTATTAGGAATTTTAATTGCTGCTTCAATAATAGGAACTTTAGTAGCATTTTTTACTATAAGAAGTATTAAAAAGCGTCTATTGCAAGCTGTAACTATGATGAAAGATCTCTCAGAAGGAGAAGGAGACTTAACTCAAAGGCTGGAAATGAATTCAAATGATGAGCTTGGTGAAATGGCAAAATTCTTTAATTTATTTGTAGCAAAAATCAGAAATGTTGTAGCTGAAGTAGTGTCAAACACAAATACTTTGGCTGTGTCAAGTGACATCTTGAATCAAGCTATGGAACAATCAAGCCAAGGTATGGAAGAAATTGCTAGATCGACTAGTGCTATTAGTGATGGAGTACAAAATACCGCAAGTGTCGCTGAAGAAACAACTGCAAGCATCGAAGAAATGGCAAGTAGCGCTGAAACAATAACACAAGAATCAGAAAGTTCTTATGAAAGCACCAATAATGTTTTAACGGCCGCTAGTTTTGGAGCCAAACTTGTGGAAGAAGTAGTTGAATCAATTGATAAGGTGAAAAGATCATCAAAGCAAGTGTCTACAGTTATTGAGGAACTAAAGTCTTCTTCAGATGAAATAGGTGAAATTGTTTCAATAATGACTAGTATTTCAGAACAAACTAATCTACTAGCTCTTAATGCAGCTATTGAAGCTGCTAGGGCTGGTGACGCAGGGAAGGGTTTTGCTGTAGTTGCTGATGAGGTAAGAAAATTAGCTGAAGAAAGTAAGGAATCAGCCGATAAGATTACTATGCTTATTAATGAAATTCAGGAAAAAACTAATAACACTGATACTATAATAAGGGAAGAACAACAGCTTGTTGAGACAAGTGTTAATAAAGTATATGATACAGATGCTGAATTCAAGAAGATTCTGAAATACATTGAAGAAATATCACAGAAGATTAAAATGATGGCTGAATCATCTCAACAGCAGGCTTCAATTGCTCAAGATATGTCTACGGCTATGGATAGTTTATCTCAAGAAACACAAGACAATGCAAGCGCGTCTCAACAGATTAGTGCAAGTGTTGAAGAACAAGTAAGTACTTTTGAAGAAATAGGAGCTAGCGTTGCAGAAATAAGAAATATTTCTTTAAACCTCAAGGAGCAATCTGGTAGGTTTAAGATTTAAAAGATTAGCTTTACTACTATGAAAATAGGGAACTTGTAAATCATGAAAAGAAACTAAAGGAGAGAGATTATTATGAGACTTAAAATTCTACATAAAATGCTAATTGGTTTTCTGATTGTGAGCGTTATTGTGCTAGGCATTGGATTTTACTCAGCAAGAATAATTGGTAGTTTGGAAAGGGAAAATATTGATCTTGGCAGAAAAGATGCACCATTGGTAGATGCATGTATGGAAATTAAATTAACTGTTATGGAAGCACATCTTTGGCTTGAAGAAATATTAAGTGATGCCGAAGGTAAAGATGCTATGGCGGATGTTAGGAAGCTAATAGATGATTCAATCTTTTATTCCGATGCAATTCTTTCAGGAGGAGAGAATGAAGAAGGACAATTTTATGCTACGGAAAACGAAGAAATAAGGAAGACTATTAATGAAGTCAAAGAGCTTCAGTTTAAGTTTAAAGATCTTGCAGAGAATCGATATAAAAATTATACAGGAAATAGTGCGAGTATAGTAGATGACAGTAGATTAGATGAAGAATTTGATAAGACCTTCAATGCCTTAATCATGAAAGCTGATGAAGCAGAGACCTTAATACAAGGTAATATGCAGGCTCGAATAGAGCATGTAGTCACTTATAGCAAAAAAAGCAGTATGTTAATTAGGTTAGCAACCATCATTAGTTTTGTTATTGCTTTATTAATAGGAGTACTACTATCCCATAAAATAACTAAACCAGTAAATAGAACCAATATCATGATAAAGGATATTGCAGAAGGAGAAGGGGATTTAACTCAGCGATTAAAGGTTTCATCAAAGGATGAGATTGGAGAGCTAGCCGATTGGTTTAACCTATTTGCCGAGAAAATACGAGAAATAATAGTACAAGTTAGAGATAAATCAGTGGTATTCACTGAAACAGCAGAGAATTTATCTGCAACTACAGAAGAAATCTTTGCCCATGCTCAAAATGTAAATAATAGTACTCAGGAAATTGCAGCAGGAATGGAAGAAAGTAACGCTGCTACTGAGGAAATCAATGGTTCAGTTGAAGAGGTGACAAAGGCAACAAGACAGCTTGCAGAAAAAGCTGAAGAAGGAAGTATGCTTTCAAATGAAATAGGAAAAAGAGCTTCTGAGATGAAGGCAGGTGCTTTAAATTCTAGCGAAATTGCCAACACTTTATATCAGGAAAAGCAAAGAGACATCGTGAGTGCTATAGAAAAAAGTAAAGTGGTAAATGAAATAGAAACCATGGCACTAGCCATCTCGCAAATTGCAGAGCAAACAAACCTATTGGCATTAAATGCAGCTATAGAAGCTGCAAGGGCAGGTGAACAAGGTAAGGGTTTTGCAGTAGTGGCAGAAGAAGTTAGAAAGTTAGCTGAGGAGTCAACTAATACTGTTGGAAATATCAAGAATGTAATTATAGAGGTAAAAAATGCATTTAATGATCTAGCACAAAATACTACAGAAGTATTGAACTTTATTGAAGATAAGGTAATGAAGGACTATCATGTGTCAATTAGCGCTGGGGAACAATATATGACAGACTCAAACTTAATAAGCAATCTAGTCCAAGATTTTGCCGCCAGCTCAGAAGAAATATTGGCATCTATGGAGCAGATAAGAGAAGTTGCGGGCTCTATCAATAATGCTGTGGAGCAGTCGGCAGCAGGTTCACAAGATATATCCGGAAACATGGATGAAGTTACGAAAGCTTTGGAAGAGGCAGTGAAAGTTGTTGAAGAGCAAAATGACCTGGCCTATGAATTAAATAGTTTAGTTAATAGATTTAAGGTTTAAATTCATTCAGTTACAGTAATTGAAAAATACTATATTATAAAAAATCTATACCATGGTGAATTAAAACAATAGAATAAGAATAGGCCCACTTGAAGTAGAGATATGCTATTAAATAACCTACTTCAAGTGGGTATTTTTTTATTTAAAAAAGATTGTCAGTATATAAAAATATTGAAAATTCAAAATTAGTATTATAAACTTATAGTTGAATCGGTATTATTCATAGAAAATATAAAACTCTGCCAATGAATAGTTCGGGTTAAAATAGAAAAGATAATTTATCAATCTAAAGGGTGGATTTTTATGACGCAAAACAGCTTTATTGAAGAAATGAAAATTTCATTATTAGGTCAGCCCAAGATTACTATAGGTAATATGGAAGTCAAATTTCCATATAAGAAGGCAGAAGCGTTATTATACTATTTATTATTAAAAAGAAGAGCTTCCAAGGAACAATTAGGAAATATGTTTTGGGAAAATACAAATGATGAGGCTTTAATTAAAAAAAATCTAAGAAATGCAATATATATTATTAGAAAGCTTTTAGGTAAAAACTGTATAGTTAATGTAGGAAATGATTCTATTGAGTTTAATCCAATGTATTCAAATGAATTAGATGTAAATATCTTTTTAAATGCAAAAGATATAGAAATATTAGAACTTTATGGAGGAGATTTTTTAGAAAAATTCAATATTAAAGATAGTATAGCCTTTGAAGAATGGGTGGAATTTAAAAGGCAGGAATATAGAGATATTTTTATTGATAAGTTAATCAGAATTATAGAGCTATATATTGAACAAGAAGAATATATAATTGCTAAAAAGTATTGTAAACAATTAATTAAGATGGACGAGTATGACGAACGTTCTTATAGATTATTGATTGATATATATAAGAGACAAGGGGCCTATAACAAATGTATCAATATATATAAAAAACTAGAAAACATCTTAAGTAATGAACTTCTTATTTCGCCGGATTTAATAACTACTGAATTAATAGATGAAGTTAAATCTAAAAGATATTATGAAAAAAATAAAGTAAAGAAACATAACATTGTAATACCTGTGACAAACCATAGGAAAAATTCAGTAGAAAGTGACAAAAGTTTCTTTTATGGAAGAGATAAAGAACTTAGACAAATTGCTGATAATCTACATAGTTTTCTAAAAAATAAATATAGAAAATCAATTTGTATTATTGGGGAAGAGGGAATAGGAAAAACTAAAACAGTAAATGAAGTATTTAGTTTAATTGATGAAAGTGATGATTATAACCTACTATCATCACAATGCTACAAAGCTGAAGAAAAGTACTTACTGAAACCATGGAATAGCTTATTTGATGAAATTTCTAAAATAATTTTGAAAGAAAAACTAGATATACCCAAGTCTCTAATTAATGTTGTGAAATGGATATTTCCAGGGTTTTATTTAGAAGACACAGAAGAGAGGTTAATATATACTGAACAAATAGATTTTTTAAAATATCAATCTGCTGAAAAAGCTATCGTAGAATTGTTATCGATGATTTCTTTGAAGAAGAAGCTGATTATATATATTGATGACTTTCAATGGTCAGATGAGTTAAGTATATCCCTTATCAGAAATATAATGACAAATAATAAAAATGAATCAATACTTTTTATTTTAACTAGTAGAAATAATTATAAGAAAAATACGGAAGCTTTTATTTTAGATATGTTTGAGTATGAACTTTTTGATAAGATTATTTTAAATAGATTCACAGAAAATGAAACTCTAGAATTTGCGCAAAATGTTTTATCACATGGTGAATTTAATACTGAAATCAAAAATATATTGTACAAGGAAACAGAGGGAAACCCCTTCTTTCTTGTAGAGCTATTAAACAACATAAAGGAAAATAAGGATTTCAAAAACATTACCCCAAAAATTCAGGATGTACTAAAGAATAGAATCATGCCTGTATCTGAAAATGGAAAGAGGGTTCTGGACATTCTCTCAATATTTTTTGATAGAGTTGATTATGAAACACTGGAAAAAATTTCATTAATAAGAGGGTTGGAGCTTGTAGAGATAATAGATGAATTGATCAAAAGAAATCTTATTGTAGAAAAAGGAAACTTTGAAAAAGTATACTATACATTTACCCATCAGAAGATAAGGGAATATATTTATGGAGACATGTCTCTTTCTAAAAAAAGAATCTTACATAATCGGGCAGGTGAAATAATAGAGAGTAATTTAAAAAACATAAAAAAAGACATACTTCTGTATCCACAGTTGATTTATCATTTTGAAAGATGTGGGAAGAAATACAAGGTTTTTAAATATAATACTAGGTATTTGTATGAATGTCTGCAGTTTACCCATGAAATTTTTCCCTTAGTTTATTTTAAAAATAACGATATGAAAGTATACTTAGACAAAAAGATCACCAATGAGCAAATAAAAGATAGTATAGAAAATATGGGAGAAATAGTAAATGAGTTAAAAGACAATATAGAATCAGATGAGAGTTTAGATCTTATCTCACAATACTTACATATGGTAGGCAGGTTTTATATTAGACAGGGCGAATATGAAAAAGGATTAGAGTATATTAACAGTCTTATTATGATAAATAAAAGCAAAAAATCAATTCCAAATATTATAAAAGGATATAGACAGTTAATATGTTACTATATAAATACCTATCAAACAAATGAGATGAGCATCGTTATAGATAATGCCTTAGAGGTAGTTAAGAAACTTGAAGTTTCTGAAGAAGAAGCTGTTTGGTGGAGATTAAAGGGACTTCTAAGGATAATGGAAGGTGAGTTTGACGAAGGGGAGAAATTATTAAGAAAAGCAATAGATGTTTTTGAGAAATCAACTGAAAGAGAGAAGTATATATCCAATCTAGCAGCAGCCTACAACTGGATTGGAGAAAGCAAGAGATATGTTGAGGAATATAAATTGGCTCTAGAATATTATGATAAAGCCATAGAACTAAACGAGGAGAGAGGTTTGACTGAAGCTTTATCCGTATTTAACACTAATGCTGGACAAGCGTCCTTTGATATGAATCAATATGAAAATGCAGAAAAATACTTAAAAAATGCCTTGATAAATTATGACAAGATGGATGCAATATGGTGTCGGTCTTTGGCCCATAGTTACTATGGACTTTTACTCTTTGATATGAAAAAATATGATGAAACCATTGAACATCTGGAAAACGCCATCAAATACGCAAAGCAACTAATGAGTCCATATGAGATAGGCGTTTTCTATAGGGTAATGGCTGAAATTAAGTACAAGATAGATAAAAAAGCAATAATAGAAGAATGTTTAAATCAATATTTTAATAAAAGCATAGATTATTACTACTCACAGGCAAAGGAATATCTAAATAGGGTAAAGAGCCCTGTCGAGTTAAGAATAATAGAAAAGTTTTTAGAAAATCAATAAATAATCTGAATTTAATGCAGTTTTGATGAAAATTTGACGCTATCATAAAGAGATAGCGTCTTTATTTTTGACAAGTTTTTGATACCTCTATGTTAGAGTAAGTTTAACAATATGTAGGATGGAGGAGAAGAAATGAATAAAGTAATACTTGATGGAGAAAATTTAACAATTGTAGATGTTATTAAAGTTGCAAGAGATAATTTTAAGGTTGAAATAGCTAAGGAATGTAGAGATGAGATTATAAAAGTAAGGGATTATATTGAAAAGAATTGGATAAGAAGTGACGCCCCGCCGGTTTATGGTTTTAATACAGGTGTTGGAAAGCTAAAGGATTACAATATCAGCATGGATGAGAACGATATTTTCCAGAATAATATCGTTATGACCCATTGTGGTGGAGTGGGTGAACCGGCGTCGGAGGAATTGGTAAGAGCAACAATTCTTGTAAGAATCAATGCATTTTGCCAAGGTGTATCGGGATTAAGGATAGAGGTTATCGATCGCTTGCTTGAAATGTTGAATAAGGGAGTGCATCCTGTAATACCTATACAAGGTTCAGTCGGGGCCTGTGGAGATTTAGCACCATTAGCCCATATGGTATCAGTTCTAATAGGATATGAGGAAGCTGAGGCGTATTATAAAGGAGAAAAACTATCTGCACCGGAAGCCTTAGAGAGAGCGGGGATTTCACCCATAAAATATCAGCTGAAGGCCAAGGATTGTCTTGCACTAATCAATGGAACAACAATGTTTGCAGCCATGGCCGCTCTAAACTATTATGATGCAGAAAGATTAGTAAAGGAAGCTGAGATAACTGGAGCATTGAGTCTTGAAGCTATGAGAGGGGAATTGGCAGCCTTTGACGAGAGAATTCATAGAGTTAGAAGACAAAAAGGACAGATTGACTGCGCAGCAAATGTGAGAAGACTTGTAAACAATAGTCAAAGAACTACCGAAGAAGCTAGAAAAGTACACCTCAAATACGACGTATTACATCCTGTTTATCAACCGAGAGTCCAAGACCTATACTCCTTAAGATGTATGGCTCAGGTGCAGGGCTCATGTAGAGATAATATGGAATATATCAAAGGAATCCTTGAGAAAGAAATTAATGCGGCAACGGATAACCCATTAGTATTCTGGGGAGAAAATGGTGAACTAGAATTCTTAAGTGGAGGTAATTTCCACGGAGAACCTATTGCCTTTGCCATGGATATCTTAGCAATATCATTGGCTGAGATAGGAAATATCTCGGAAAGAAGGGTATTTAGCCTATGTGATTCAACATTAAACTATGGTTTGCCTCCAATGCTTGTAGGAGAACCTGTTGGTTTAAATTGTGGCTATCCAGTAATTTCATGTGCAGCTGCGGCTGTAGCATCTGAGAATAAGACATTATGTTTCCCTGCTAGTGTAGACACAATTCCAACAAAGAGTAATCAAGAGGACCATGTAAGTATGGCTCCATGGGCTTGTAGAAAAGCAAGACAAATTATAGATAATCTACCGAAGATACTTGGGATAGAGTATTTGTTAGCTGCACGTGCTATCTTCGTTACGGAAAATGTTCTAGGTGAGTTTAAGTTAGGTGAAGGAACACAAATGGCCTATGATGCGTTAAGTGATGCTATACCATTCAAAATGAATGACAGCTATATGCCAGCTCAGTCCAAGCCAGCTATTGAGCTTGCTAAGAGCGGTAAGATATTGGACAAAGTAGAAGATACGATAGGGCGATTGATTTAGAAATATAATAGGGGCAATGCCCCTTTATATACAATTATTTTCGAAAGAAGGGAGGTGCTTGAATTTTGAGGGGAGCATGGCTTGAAGTAAATATCAATAATTTAATAAGTAACTATCGTAATATTAGTAATTACGTTGATTGTGAGGATGTAAAAAAGCTATGTGTCATCAAAGCAAACGGATATAGTGCAGGCGCTGTGAGGATTGCCCAAGAACTTGAAAAAGAAAATGTTGATTATTTTGCTGTTGCAACCTTAGACGAAGCAATTGAATTGAGAGTCAATAACGTAGAAACTCCCATTTTAGTATTAGGATATACTCCCGAAGAGGATTTTGAAAAACTAATACAAAATAAGGTGACACAAACTGTTTATGATGAAGCAGAAATACTAAAGCTAAACTATTGTGCGAAAAAACTAGGTAAGAAAGCCTGTATTCATGTGAAAATTGACACTGGCTTAGGAAGATTAGGTTTTTTTCCACAAAAAGAAACTTTATTTACAATAAAAAGAATGATGGGCTTATCGAACATAATGATAGAAGGGATTTATACTCATTTTGCAGTATCTGACTGTCCTAATGACCCATATACAATTGAGCAATACAACAGGTTTGATGAGTTTGTAAATCAATTAAGGGAAAATAAAATAGAGATACCAATATGTCATTCATCAAACAGTGGAGCGGTTATTCATTTTAAAGAAACAGCATTAGATATGGTGAGGATTGGTATTATTTTATATGGATTGTCTCCTAGCTCGGCTAATATAAACTTGCCGATAGAATTAAAGCCTATATTACAAATCAAAGGCAAAATAGCAAGTGTAAAAATCCTTCCAGTAAATCATTCCGTTGGATATGGGAGAACATATACCACGAAACAGAAAATAAAGGCTGCAGTTATACCTATGGGATATGTAGATGGAATTCCTAAAAGATATGAAGAGCGTGGAACGGTATTGATTAAAGGAATGCGGTGTCCTATTATTGGTAATATATGTATGGATCAATTTGTAGTAGATGTAAGCAACATAGAGAAATTGGATATTGGAGATGAATTTGTATTGTTAGGGATTCAGCTTTCAGAGAAGATTACGATTGAAGATATAGCCGAGAATTGTAATACAAATATTTATGATATTATATCGAAGCTAGATCAGAGATTGCCGAAACTGTACACAAAAAGATAAAGCTCTTTTCATAAAAGGTGTCAAAAAAATTGCGAAAAAAGTTTATAAGGGGAGAAGGTATATGAAAAAAGAAGGTGTTAGAAAAATATTTTTATGGGAAGCAATATTTGTATTTTCGTTTTTAATTATTTCATTGCTAACTACAATTACAATATTTAAAGGGTCACCTCATATCCCTCTATTAGTATCAACAGTTATTGCAGGCATAATATCAGTAAGAGCTGGTTACAAGTGGAAATTTCTAGAAGAGGGTATTAGTGAAACTATTAAAATGTCAGCTCCATCTATACTTATAATGCTAGTTATAGGTAGCATTATAGGGACTTGGATTCTTGCAGGGATTGTTCCAACAATGATTTTTTATGGTCTGAAAGTCCTATCACCAGGCATTTTCTTAATAGCTACTTGCCTAATATGTTCAGTTATATCCGTTGCAACTGGAAGCTCGTGGTCAACCATAGGAACAATAGGAGTTGCACTATTAGGGGTAGGAACTGGACTAGGAGTGCCACTACCTATGGTAGCAGGGGCAATAATATCAGGGTCATACTTTGGGGATAAAATGTCACCCCTCTCAGATACAACAAACTTAGCTCCCGCTATGGCTGGAGCAAATCTATTTGACCACATAAAGCATATGATCTACACTACAGGACCAAGCTACATCATAGCACTAATAGTATACGGTATTTTAGGAATGAAATTTGCAGGAAAAAATATTGATGCAGGATCTATTAACATATTATTAGAAACATTAAATAAAGAATTTACAATTACGCCACTCCTACTAATTCCACCTATTCTTGTTATTTTAATGGTCATGAAAAAAATTCCAGCCTTACCAGGGCTTGTTGGAGGATCAATTTTAGGAGCAATTTTTGCAGTGATATTTCAAGGAGCAGATACATCAAAGATTATTGCATCTGCCCATTATGGGTATTCCACTAACACTGGAGTTGAAATAATAGACAAATTATTAAATCGTGGTGGAATACAAAGTATGATGTGGACAATTTCACTAATATTAATAGCCCTTTCCTTTGCTGGTATAGTTGAAAGATCAGGAATGGTAAGAACCGTGGTAGAAAGAATATTAACCTTTGCAAAAAGTGATGGTTCATTGATAACTGCAACAATTTTCACATGTATATTTACTAACTTTACAACAGGAGTTCAGTATGTTGCCCTAGTACTACCCGGTAGGATGTATAAAGACATATATCGTGAAAGGGGATTACACCCCAAGAATCTTTCTAGAGCCTTAGAAGACTCTGGTACATTAGTAGCACCACTTGTACCATGGAGCACGGATGCCGCCTTTACATTAGGGGCCTTAGGTATTGCTCCACTTGCTTATATACCTTTTGCAATATTAAACTTGGTTAATCCAATTGTATCGATTATCATAGCCCATACAGGTTGGACCATAGAGAAAATAGATACCTCGGAAGAAGAAATTCATAATAGAGGAAATTCATAATAGATCTGGTATGGCTTTAGGACTTTCAAGGTTATATATAGTAGCAAGCTTTTTAGGATAATCAACTATAAAGTAAAACAAATTCTTCAAAAGAATGTAGAAGCATTCATTCTTTTCAGAGAAATTTATTTTAAATATTAATGTTCATTATCATAGATGGTAATTATACCATTTGCTTAATTAAAAAATAGAATAAAAAATCCTACATGTTAGGTGTAAAGCCATTTGAAATTATATTGATTTCAGATGGCTTTATTATTTAGGTTACTTTTCAGAGAAAAATCTGGCCAAAACGAAGGGGTTAGATGCCCAGAATTTTTATTGAGGTCATTTCTCGAAGAGAAATCTGACCAAAAACGAAGGGGTTAGATGCCCCAGAGTTTTTATTACACACAATAAAAGCAAACAATTCATATTATAGTATGTAAATAGTAAAACCCAGAGTTTTGAATTTCCATGAATAACCTGGGTTAAATGAGGGGGGAAAGTCAAGAATGATCCTATCCAAATTTGTAGACAAACTACCTATAATTAAAACGCTAAGGCCCAGGGGAAAAATGAAAGGAGCTCCCTATTACGAAATAAGAATGCAGCAATTTAAACAAAAACTTCATAGAGATCTTCCAGAAACTACAGTATGGGGATTTGAAGGGAGCTATCCAGGGCCAACTATTGAGGTTAACAAAAATGAATTGATAAAGGTTAAGTGGATGAACGATCTTCCAAAGAAACACCTGCTTCCCATTGATACCACAGTACACGGCGCTGGACCAAATACACCTAGAGTCAGAACAGTAATACATCTTCATGGCTCTGTTGTACGTCCTGAAAGTGATGGATATCCAGATGCATGGTTTACAAAGGATTACAAAGAAGTAGGTCCTGATTTCACCAGAAAAGTATATGATTATCCAAATCAGCAAAGGCCTACTACTCTTTGGTATCACGCTCATGCCATTGGTATCACCCGACTTAATGTGTACGCGGGATTAGCAGGGCCATATATAATCCATGACCCCTTAGAAAAATATCTTAATCTTCCTAGTGGGAGTTATGAAAGGCTCTTGCTCATTCAAGACAGATCATTTAATGATGATGGGTCTCTTTATTATCCAATCGGACCAGAGCCACCAGTACCAGGTGTTTGTCCTTCTGTGATTCCTGACTTTTTCGGAGATAACATACTAGTTAACGGAAAGGTTTGGCCATACCTAGAGGTGGAGCCAAGAAAGTACAGATTTCGAATTATAAATGGTTCTAACTCAAGGTTCTATAGAATGAGCATTTCTTCAGGTCAGCCATTTTATCAAATCGGCATCGACGGAGGCTTGCTTGAGAGACCAGTTGTCACTAAAGAGATATTGCTAGCACCTGCGGAACGTGCCGATGTAATAATAGATTTTTCTAAATTCAAGGGACAAAATATTGTAATAACTAATGATGCTCCATCACCATTCCCAAGAGGAAACCCCGTAGATGAGAGTACTGAAGGTCAGATTATGCAGTTTAAAGTATCTCTTCCACTTTCAGGCTATGACTCTAGTGTAATCCCCTACAGTTTAAGCACAATAATGCCATTGCAAGAGAAGGATGTAAGATTAATCAGGGATCTTACCTTGGTAAGGGAAGAAGACCAATATGGAAGAGCATTTCTCCTACTTGATGGGAAGCGATGGGATGATCCAATCACAATTAAACCTAAACTGGGAAGTATAGAGGTTTGGACCCTAATAAATTTAGCAAACTCTACTCATCCCATACACATTCATTTAGTTAATTTTCAAATCCTAGATAGACAGCCCTTTGATGTTGATTACTACAAAGAAACAGGAAGGATTCTTACCACTGGTCCGGCAGTATTACCTGAGCTCAATGAAAGGGGGTGGAAGGATACTGTAAGGGCAAATCCTGGTGAGATTACTAGAATAATTATGAGATTTCTTCCATACGCAGGCTTATATCCTTGGCATTGTCATATATTAGAGCATGAAGATCATGAGATGATGCTACCCTACGAGATAGTTTATTAGATGTTAAATTTCATTGATATGATCCGTATAAAAAAGAAATGCATAAGAAAGATTTAGAAATCTCGCTCGGATTATAACTTTGAGCGAGATTTTGATTATCGAAAATACTATTTTCTTAATTAATTCAAAATATATGTAGTAAAGGATTATAATCCTTTCAAAATTTTAAGCATTTCTTCAATTGAAGGTCGATCTTTGTAATGACCTTTATGATAATATACTATTTCTCGGTGCTGATTAATAACTATATTTGCAGATAAGGAAATAATTTTGCCGTTTTTTTCAACTGTATCCGATACTTCATAGGCATCTATTACTTCTTTGCTCTCATCACTTAGTAATGAGAAAGGTAGATTTAATTTATCCTGAAATTCTCTTGCATCTTCAGGAGAATCAACGCTTATTCCATAGATTATAGTATTATATTGTTCTTTGATTATTGAATAATTTTCTCGCACCTGCAAGAATTGTTTGGCTCAGGCACCTCACCATTTACCTCTGTAAAAAAATAGAAATACATTACTAGCTTCTAAAGTTTCACTAAGTTTAATGGTATTTCCATATCCGTCTGGAAGTGTAAAATTAGTAAGTTTTTGCACATAATCTCTCCTTTCTTTACGATTTATATTATTATACCTTTATATTTAACGAAGTAAAAGGATTTAGATGAAACAAACCAGAAAAGAATCGATATATATGCCTTTTGAAATGTTCATCATAACAGTAACTAATATCTTATTTAGCATTATCTCGCCTTACATTATATGGTGATTTATACTAACTGACATATGATTTTTTTACAATCTAATTAATTGAAAGGTGTGCAGTTTATGGATTTTATGTTATTACTTCTTTACCCTTGCATCTCTACTTTAATACTCTATGCATTTGATAAAAATACTCTTATAAAGCAAAACTGATTAAATTATTTGGTTCAACTTTTAGATATAAAGCCACACTTGTGGTAATGAATTTAGCTATATTAGCAGCTTATACATTTTTTCACATATATTTTTATGATAGATCACCATTTTCTTCTCCTGTATTTGTTACTATTTATTTTCCATACTTTTACTTAGTTCATATCCCTAAAGAACTACGCTAACATCTTGGGTAGAATAGTCTTCTAATTAGCCCTTTTTTACCCAACAATTTTTCGCATTATGTTATAATATAAACAATGCTATTTATAGAAGTGAGGTAACTTAATGAAACTTACAGGAAATTTTACAATTAAGGGTCGTATTAGTAGAATGAATTATTTAAAGTATCAAGTCATTGTAGGTATACCGATTTTAGTTCTTCACCATGTATATAGATATGGTACGTTTTTTAAAGACAAAACATTGTTAGCTTTAATTCTCTTTGTTTTATTTATCCCTTTACACATAATACTTATTTGTAAGACGATACAACGCTTACATGATCTCAATACGCCAGAAGCAATTATTTGGGGGCTAACAATATTTATTTCTCTTATTTATCTTCTTAATACGATATCATCTAGTTATGATTTTTTAACTGCTTTATTTCTAATCTATTTGGCGTTATTATTAGGAAAAGGAGCTGAAGACGCTAATGAATATGGTGAAGTACCTATTGAATAAAATTATGATTAAGAAATTGCCCTATAGGCAGTTTCTTTTTAGTTTCTTCGCATAAATTCTATTTGATGTAAGAATTGTAATTTTTTCCTTTTTTAGATATACTTTTAATATAAATTTAAAAAGGTTGTGTTTTTATGGAGATATTATTAAAATTATATCCACTATATATTCCAGGCCTACTAATTACGTTGGTACTTTACCTATTAAACAAAGTACTCAAATACAAATATAAGCTACTAGAATTTATAGGTAGTACATTTAGGTATAAGATTGTAGTGCTGATTTTGTATGTATTTACTTTTTATATTTTCGCACATCTTTCATCAGGTTCCACGGATACGCGCTATTTTGGTTTATCAATGCTTATTGTTTATATTTACTTATCCCATGTTCCAAAAGAACTTCGTTAACTAACACTTTTGTGCTTAGAAAGTTAATTTCAATTGCTCATTCTTCCTATCTTCAAAGTTATGTATTTCTCCAATACATTTTACATCTTAGTAGATCTGATATGGGATGTTAATGTAATCTAACATTTCTCCTAAATTTAATTTTTCTAAGCAATACTTTAGTATTGTTTAGGGTGTGTCTCAGCCATCTTTTGGAATTTATTTGGATTGCCTTCCATATGAACCCCAAACATGCAAAACATACAACCATAGACGATTTCCCAGTAAGGATACACAATTTGAGTAAAGCTGAAATTAAAACAAGGTTCGAAATTATGAAATTTCTACTCTCCGGAGAGCACTTTGGTTAGGAGAGTGCTAAAAAATTTCAAATTTCCACTGCAGCTGTGTCTTATCAAATGAACTATCTTTTTGCAGTAAACTTAATTCATATAGAAAAAAAGATCGTAAAGTTTATTATGCTTTAAATAAATAAACTATTAGATATAGTATTGCTTTTTTAAAAGAAAATTTAAATTATAATTATACTGTAATATGATTTAATTGGGAGGGAAATTACTTGAATAAAGAGCAAATTAACAGACTCGTTAGTAACTTTTCAAAACGAAACATAGAAGCCTCTTATTTTAAATGCCTAGATGAGGCTAAAACGAGAGTACTAGAAATGGTTCCCAAAACTGCAACAGTTGGAATAGGGAACTCTCAAACCTTAAAGAAGATGAATATATCTAAGGTCCTTGAGGAAAGAGGAAACACTGTTTATGATAAGACTTTGGCTAAGAATAAAGAAGAAATCCGAGATTTGAAAAGAAAATCCTTACTAACTGATTGGTATATTACAAGCTCAAATGCGGTCTCTGCAGAAGGACACATAGTGAATATTGATCACAGTGGAAATAGAGTAGCGGCTATGATTTATGGTCCGGATAAGGTGATTGTTGTTGTTGGGAAGAATAAGATAGAGAAAACATTGGACGATGCCATGAAACGAGCAAGAAATCATGCAGCACCGCTAAATGCAAAAAGAGCTGGATATAATCCCCCATGTGTTGAGTTAAAAAGGTGCGTCGATTGCTTAACAAAGGATAGAGTCTGCTATAATGTTGTAACGATTGAAGGGCAGTATGTTTCTGGTAGAATGAAGTTGTTTATAGTGAACGAAGATTTAGGTTTTTAGAATAGGAATTAACGTAATGTAATTATGGTAAATCTGTTGAGGCTAATGCTTATTAAAATGACAAGGAGGGTATAAATGCAAATAGTAAAATATACGTCTAAGGACTTTATGGATAATATTGAAAAGTCAAACACTGTTATAATTCCTATCGGCTCTGTAGAAGCCCATGGAGACCACATGCCCTTGGGGACAGATATATTTGCCCCAAGAATGTTTTGCGAAGAGATAGAAGAGAGAATTGGAGACAAGGTGTGGATAGCTCCAGAGATTCCCTATGGACAGAGCAATGATCTATCTATATATCCTGGAACTGTCACGGTGCCATCTACGGTTTTAGCTGAGTATTTATTCCATGTTGGGAAGAGTTTCTACGATAATGGTCTTATAAAGATAGTATTTATGAATGGACATGGTGGTAATATCACTGCTTTAAATCTTGCGGCAGAAAAGCTAGCTGTTATTGGGGCAACAGTAGCTATTATCAATTGGTGGATGGATTTTTCTGAGGAAATATTGAAGATAACAGATACTAGGGGACATGGTGGGGAGGACGAAACCTCTGCTATGCTTTACTACGATGAAAAGTTAGTTAAGATGGATAGAGTTAAGGTTAATAAGAATAAACCCTTATTTAGAGTATACTTTAAGGATAGAGGAAAGGTAATTATGAAGCATGGTATAACAGGAGATCCAACTAATGCCACAAAGGAAAAGGGACAGAGGATATTTGATATAGTTAAAGATAGGATAGTTGAGAGGATTGAACTAATTATAGATGACAAATATTATGAAACTTTATAGATACTAAATTACTACAAAATCAATAAGATTAGGAGGGGTAGATTTATATGGAAAATATTAAATTAGATGATTTTATTAAATATAAATATTTGTCTAAGGTTAAGTTTTCTCCAAATGGTGGGAATGCTTGCTTTGCTGTACACGAGGCGGATGAGGATGATAATAAGTATCTTTCGAACCTGTGGCTATATAGAGTTAAAGAGGAAAAGTATTTTCAATTAACTGCTTTTAATCAAGAGAGCAGTTTTATATGGATGGACGATGGAGAGCATATACTTTTCTCAGGTATGAGGAATTCAAAGGATAAAGAGAAGCGTAAGTCAGGAGAAGAATTTACTCAGTTCTATAAGATCAATATAAATGGAGGAGAGGCTAAGGAAGTCTTTCGAATTCAAAAAAATGTTAACACTATAAAGGAAATTGATGGGAAGAGATTTGTTTTTACTGCCACTTCCCATGTTGATAGAAGTGAGTTATATGAGTTAAGTGAAGAGGATAGAGATAAAGAATTAAAGGAAAGAAAAGAAGATAAAGATTATGAAGTTATAGATGAGATTCCATTCTGGTCTAATGGTAGTGGATATACAAATAAGCATAGAAGCAGATTATTTATATATAATGTAGATCTAGATAAAATTGAACCCTTAACCGGTGGATATATGGATGTGGAGGACTTTCACTTAAATAATGATAGATCAAAGATAATATTTACATCGATGTTCTACGAAAACCAAATGGAATTTGAAAGTGATATTTATGTTTATGATTTATCATCCAAAAAGCTAGAGAAGCTATCAACCGATGAAAAATTTGTCTATGAGTATGCCAATTTTATAAATGAAGATAAGGTTATATGTACGGGGCATGATACGAAGGACTATGGAATTAACGAAAATCCTAAGTTTTATTTGATAGATATAAATACAAAGACCAGAAGATGCTTAACGCCAGATCTTGATGTTAGTATGTGGAATTCCGTTGGGTCCGACTGTAGATATGGAAACGCAGCGAGTATTAAAATCTATGGAGAGTATACATATTTTGTAACAACAGAGAATGAGAGTTCCTACTTAAATAGAACAGATATTGATGGAAATATTGAAAAGGTAACTACTGTGAAGGGTACTGTAGATGATTACGATCTAAATAGTGGTAGTAGCTTGTTTGTAGGTTTTAGAGATATGAAGCTCCACGAATTATACAGATTAGAGAATGGGAAGGAAACTCAAATCACAGATTTCAATGGTTGGATTCAGAAGGAAAAGAATGTAGCTAGTATTGAAAGCTTAACCGTTGAAACTGAACCGAGTGTCTTTATTGATGGTTGGATCATGAAGCCCGTTGATTTTGACCCTAATAAGAAATATCCGGCTATATTGGATATCCACGGCGGACCAAAAACTGTCTATGGAGAAGGGTTCTTCCACGAGATGCAATACTGGGCAAATGAAGGCTACGTAGTATTTTTCTGTAACCCTAGGGGTAGTGATGGTAAGGGAAATGAGTTCGCTGATATCAGAGGCAAGTATGGAAGTATAGACTACGAGGACATTATGAAGTTTACAGATGCTGTTCTTGATAAATGCAACTATATTGATATTAACAGGGTTGGCGTTACGGGTGGCTCCTATGGAGGTTTCATGACAAACTGGATTATTGGTCACACCCATAGATTTAAGGCAGCGGCATCTCAAAGAAGTATTTCCAACTGGATTTCATTCTTCGGTACAACGGATATTGGATATTTCTTTACTCCAGACCAATGTGCAAGCACTCCGTGGAATAATCATGAGAAGCTATGGGAGCATTCACCGATGAAATATGCTGACAAGGTAAAAACTCCTACATTGTTTATTCACTCGGAAGAGGACTATAGATGTTGGTTAGTAGAAGGATTTCAGATGTATACTGCATTAAAGTACCATGGTGTTGAATCTAGGCTATGCATGTTCAGAGGAGAAAATCATGAATTAAGTAGAAGTGGAAAGCCGAAGCATAGAATCAGACGACTTAAGGAGATTACAGATTGGTTTGATAAATATTTAAAATAAATTAAGAAAGAAATACCCCATAAATGAAATTCTACATCAACCATTTTAAAATTCCATTATGGGGTACTGTTTTGTTAATTATTCTTCGCAACCATTATTACTGAAAAACTCTTTTGCATCTTCATACCAATCTGGGAAATTGGAAAACCAAGTTGAAACTTTTGTATCTCGTAGGCGATCGCATACAGGAATATACGGTTTTAAATCGATTATTGGAGCAGTGTTAAAGGCATCGATACTCTAATTCTAATTCCTATAGAATAACATACAGCTCTAAAACTAAGATGTAAGGCTACAAAAAATAGTTGCAATAACATCTTAGTTGGAGTAAACTATGAATAGTTGCAATGACATCCTATTTGTACCTAAATGACTAGGGTTGTTTACATTATTAATTTGAGGAGAGGATTATATGGGACACGAATCCTTTGGAAAATATATTAGTGCAATCTATAGACATAATCAAATAATAATTAATCAAAAATTGAAGCCCTATGGTATTGGAAGCGGACAATATATTTTCTTGGTAAAAATATATGGAAATGAAGGAATATCCCAAAAAGAGTTAAGTAAACTCATTAGCATTGATAAAACAACAACAGCTAAAGCTATAAAAAAGCTAGAAGAAGAGGGATATATTTATAGAGTTAAAGATCCAGAAGATAAGAGATATTATAAATTATACCTAACTCAAAAGGGAAAGGATTTCATGCCAACCTTGCATAAAACTTTGAGAAGTACTACGACTATACTTACGGCAGGAATGGATGATAGGCAGCATAAGGAAACAATAGAGGCTTTGAAGCTCATGCTTAAAAACGTTTGTGAAGAAGTTGAAGAGCTGAGAAATAGATAGAGTAATTAATAATGGGGGTGTCTCACAATGACGAATTTCTGCGTTATTTGAAACCTTAACGACTTAGCACGTACGTCAATACTAGCCAAACCGTCGAAGTTTCAAAACCTTGAATTTCATTCTGAAACACCACGGGGCTGAACTCATGAGAACAGCCCCATAAAGAAATAATAGTTGCAATAACATGCTACTTAGAGGAGGCAGTAAAATATGCAGCAAGGAAACAAAGCTCAGTTAACTAGTGGGAAAGTAGAGCCTTTACTATTAAAGTTAACCATTCCAATGATATTTGGAATGGTTGGAATGGTTATTTTTAATCTTGTGGATACTTATTTTGTAGGAAAGCTGGGAACAAATCAACTAGCAGCACTGACTTTTACTTTTCCAGTGGTATTAGTAATTAATAGTCTGGCACTTGGGCTTGGTATAGGGTCTTCTTCAGTGATATCAAAGGCTGTTGGGGAAGGAGACAATCATAAGGTACAAAGACTAGCAACAGATAGTTTAATACTAGCTATTTTATCTGTAATGATTTTTATTACGATTGGGCTTTTAACTATTGAACCAGTGTTTAATTTATTAGGAGTTAACTCTGAGATTATGCCATATGTGAAAGAGTATATGAGGATTTGGTATTTGGGAGTAATATTTGTTGTCGTGCCTATGGTAGGAAATAACGCCATACGTGCATTAGGTGACACTAAAACACCGGGAATTATAATGATGATTTCAGCAGGAATAAACGTGATACTTGACCCACTATTGATTTTCGGTATTGGACCCTTTCCAAAGCTAGGTATAACAGGAGCTGCTATAGCAACAGTAATAGCGAGGGCATTAACATTTCTGGCTGCAGTGTATGTCCTTGTAATTAGAGAAAAAATTGTAACATTTAAAAAAGCTAAGATAAATGAGGTTATAAATTCATGGAAGCAGATATTGTTTATAGGTCTACCTAATGCATTAACAAGGATGGTTATTCCTATTGCTGCCGGTGTTATAACTAGCTTAATCGCTTCCTATGGAATAAAAGCAGTTGCAGGATTTGGAGTTGCCACTAGAATTGAGTTTTTTGCTTTGGCTTTAGTACGTGCACTTTCGTCGGTTATGGGTCCATTTGTAGGGCAGAATTGGGGAGCGATGGAATTTGAACGTGTGAGGAGAAGTATTAAATTTAGTGAAAAATTTTCTATTATTTCTAACTTTGTATTGTTTGTGATTCTAGCCATATTTGCAGAACGAATTGGTTGGATATTCAATAAGGATGCTGAGGTAATAAAAAATGTAAGTACTTATCTGAGAATTGTTCCCATCGGGTATGGATTACAGGGAATAATATTAATATCTACATCAGTACTGAATGTTTTTAAGAAGCCTATTCATGCAGTGCTATTGTCTATTACACAGATGTTTATTATATATCTGCCCCTTGCATTTTTGGGATCGAAGCTATTTGGAATAACAGGGATTTTCGTAGCCCTTGCAATATCAAATCTTATAATTGGCATAACTGCACATAAAATATTAAATATGGTACTAAAAAATGTGCTTCGAGTAGAATCAGATATGTAATGTAAAAGTGTATTAGGAATAGAAAACATATCTTTTGCACATTCAAGACCTCCACCACATATAAGATTGACATTTATAACAGTGATTGATAACATTAATTAAATCAATGAAATAATATGCATAAAATTTAATTTTTATTGATGTTATTTCTCGAAGAAAAATTAGACCAAAACGAAGGGGTTCGATGTCCCTGAGTGTTTATTTTGATAAGAAAAGTACTTTTGGTAATTGTAGGGGGAAGGAAAATGAAGTATGAATTAAAGTTTGGAAAGGATAAAGTAAAGTTTGAAATCAATGATAAAAACTACATGGGCGAAATCCTCCCAAAGGATATAGAAAGTGATATAATGGGAGAAGCCGAAGTAGAAAGAGCCCTTAGAAATCCAATTGGGACATCAAGGCTTAAGGATATAGTAAAGGCCGGAGAAAAAATAGTGATAGTAACGAGTGACATAACAAGACCAATGCCAAGTAAAATAGTACTACCTCCGGTTTTAAGGGAACTGAAGCTAGCAAATGTAAAAGAGAAAGACATAACAATTGTCTTGGCTCTAGGAAGTCATAGGCCCCATACTGAAGAAGAGAAAAGAAATTTAATCGGTGATGAAATGTATGACAGCGAAGTAGAAATACTAGATAGTGATATGAAGGAATGCATTAACCTTGGAAAATGTGCTAACGGCACACCAGTGGATATATTTAAACCCGTGGCAGATGCAGATAGAATAATATGCATGGGAAACATAGAATACCACTATTTTGCAGGATATAGCGGTGGATCCAAGGCAATAATGCCAGGGGTATCAAGTCATGATGCAATACAGGCAAACCATTCAAACATGATAAAAGAAGAGGCCCAGGCTGGGAATATAGAGACAAACCCAGTAAGACAGGACATTGATGAAACAGGTGAATTTATAAAAATAGATTTTATAATAAATGTAGTTCTTAATAAGAAGAAAGAGGTAGTAAATGCAGTAGCCGGTCATTACATAAAAGCCCATAGAGAAGGGTGTAGGCATCTAGACGAAATGTACGGAGTAGAAATAGATAAGCAAGCAGACATTGTGATAGTATCACCCGGTGGATTCCCAAAGGATTTAAATATATATCAGTCCCAGAAAGGACTTGATAATTCAAAGCATGCAGTTAGAGACGGCGGAATAATTATTCTGGCAGCATCGGCAAAGGAAAGGTTTGGAGAGAAGACTTTTGAAGAGTGGATGCTAAATAAAACACCAAGGGAAATGATAAAAGAAATAGAGGAAAATTTCAAACTGGGAGGGCATAAGGCAGCCGCAATAGCAATGATACTTCAAAAAGCAAAGGTGTATATGGTGACTGACCTAGAGGATGAGTTAGTGAGAAAAATAAACTTTGAACCTTTTAATACTGTTCAAGAAGCAATAGAAGCTGCTTTAAAGGAATTAGGAAAAGAGTCACAAATAATGATAATGCCTGCGGCAGGATCGACTTTGCCAAGGTTGAATATATAACAAATATCTTAAACTTGCAATATGGAATTTAAGTCTTGTTAAGAAAAAAATTCTATGCTATACTTAGGTAAACGTTTTAGTAAAACGTTTACCTAAGTATTTTTGTATGGTAAATTAAGGAGACCGAGTATAGAAAATGAAAATAACTATAAAAGAAATTGCAAAGATGGCTGGAGTATCTACTGCTACAGTTTCAAAGATACTAAATAAAAAGGATAAGAATATTAGTGATGCAACAAGGCAAAGGGTTCTAGGTATTGTAAAGGAGCATAATTATATTCCAAATACCATAGCTAGGAGTTTAGTAACTAAACAAACCAAAACTATTGGACTAGTTATACCCGATATTGCAAATCCTTTTTTTCCAGAACTTGCAAGGGGTGCAGAAGATAAGGCTAATGAGTCTGGATACAATATTATATTTTGTAATACCGATGATAATATTGAAAAAGAAGAAAAATATATCAATATGTTAATTGAAAAGATGATCGACGGTATTATATTTACTCAGTCTGCTAAAAGAACTACGGGTTTTGGAAATTTAAACCTAGGATCGACTCCAATAGTTCTTATCGATAGAGATATGGAACTAGAAGGTGTTGTGGGAAAGGTATTGGTAGATAACTTTACTGGAGCATATGATGGTGTGAATTATCTATTGAATAAAGGATATAAAAAAATAGCCTTTATTACAGGTGCTCTAACTACTGATACTTCAGTAAATCGTTTGAATGGGTATAAAAAGGCATTGACGGATTTTGGGATATTATATATCGAGGATTATGTTTTAGCCGGTGAATATAGAAGTGAATGGGGCTTTAAGGCTATAGAGCAGCTATTGAATAAAAAAATTGATTTTGATGCGGTTTTTTGTGGTAATGATTTGATTGCACTCAGTGTTATAAAGGCATTAAAGAACTATGGAAAATCTATACCGGATGATGTTGGTGTCCTAGGATTTGATGACATATACATGTCTAAGTTTATTGAGCCGGAATTGTCTACAATTAGACAGCCAAATTATGAAATGGGTTATAAAGCAGTTGAGATATTAATAAATATTCTAGAAAACCCTTCGGGAAAAAATATTGAAAAAAAATTGGTACTAAATACTGAACTTATAATAAGAAAATCAACATAATTTTTTTTGTGAAGGTAAACGTTTAACTAATAATATATTGAAATATAGCATATATATAATATGAAAATAAAGGTATTTTTTTGGTGGGTTAAACGTTTACGTTATTGAAAAAACTAAATAGTGTGTAAAGCGAGTAGAAAGAGGTGAAAAAATGATTACTGTTATTGGTAGTTTGAACATGGATCTAGTAACTAGAGTCAAGGTTATGCCACGTATAGGAGAAACACTAATTGGAAAGAATTATATGCAGATACCTGGAGGGAAAGGTGCTAATCAAGCCGATGCAATTTCAAAACTTGGATCTAAGGTGAAAATGATAGGCCTAGTGGGTGATGACGGATTTGGAAGCGACCTAATACGATCCATGGCTAATGATGGTGTTGATGTTGGTCATATCAAAAAACTGAAGAATACTACAACTGGTATTGCAGTTATTATGGTAAATGATGAAGGTGACAATTCTATAGTTGTAATTCCAGGTGCTAACTTTGAATTAACCCCAGGACATATTGATGATTCTATAGAGGCCATAGAAGGGTCAGATATTGTGGTAACCCAACTAGAAACACCAGTGGATACAGTAAGATATGCATTAAAAAAGGCAAAGGAGCTTGGGAAATATACAATATTAAATCCAGCACCGGCCGCTAAGCTTGACGATGAATTAATTAGCTATATCGATTTATTGACACCGAATGAAACAGAGCTTGAGGTTTTAAGTGGTATAAAAATAAAAACTGAATCAGATATTTTAGCAGGTGCGAGGGTATTGATGGATAAAGGCGTGAAGGAATTAATCGTAACTATGGGTGATAAGGGTTCTCTATACGTAAATGATAAAGAAAATAATGTTTATTCAGCCCATAAGGTAGATCCAATAGATACAACAGCAGCGGGTGATAGTTTTACTGGTGGTATAGCAGTGGCTCTGTCAGAAGGAAAATCAATGGAGGAAGCAATCAAATTTGCTACTAAGGTAGGCGCTTTGACTGTTACTAAGCAAGGTGCACAAAGCTCTTTACCTACACGAGGGGAAGTAGAAAGATTTAAATAAATCATAAAATCTACTGGGAGCTTAAAAAGCATAACAAAGGGGGAGGATGATATGAGTCGAGTGAAAGATATTGAGTCTGAGATAGAAGAACTTAGAGATAAACTAAACTATCTAATTAATGAAACTAATTCACTTACTGAATTACAAGTAGTTGAGATGAGTGAAGATTTGGATGATGTATTAAATATATATAATGAGGTAGCTCAGGATTCTAAAGCGTAAATACTAACTCAGAAAGTCCCTTTATTCGTTTAAATAGGACAAAGTCAATATTGCGGTAATTTGAGGAGGAAATAGATGTGAAAAAGGGTTTACTAATAAATTCTGAAATATCCTATATGATTTCAAAATTAGGTCATACAGATGGCTTAGTTATAGCTGATAGCGGATTACCTATACCTGATAAGGTACAAAGAATTGATCTGGCGGTAACTAAGGGTGTACCAGGCTTTCTAGCGGTTTTAGATGCAGTACTAGACGAACAAAGAGTTGAAGAAATTATTATTGCAAATGAAATTAAAGAAGCTAGCCCAGATATGTATAAGTATATTTTAGACAGAGTCAAACGCATAAATAATGTAGAAAATATTGAGATAAAGGTAACTGAGATACCTCATAAGAACTTTAAAGAAATGACAAAGGAAGCTAAAGCAATTATAAGAACAGGTGAATTTACACCTTATGCAAATGTGATTCTAAAATCAGGTGTTGTTTTTTAGGGAGTGAATGGTATGAACAACGTGATATTAGAGATGAAGGGAATAACAAAGGAATTCCCAGGAGTAAAGGCCTTAAAGGGTGTGGACTTTAGGGTTATTGAAGGAAAAGTAATGGCCCTTCTAGGTGAGAATGGTGCTGGAAAATCCACTCTAATGAAAATTTTGTCGGGAGTTTATCAAAGAACTTCTGGAGATATGTATTATAATGGTCAGGCTGTCCAGTTTAAAAATTCTAAGGAATCTCAAGATAAAGGGATTGCAATAATCCATCAGGAGTTAAACCTAATTCCTCAGCTCACTATTGCTGAGAATATTTTCCTTGGAAGAGAGCCCGTAAATAGCCTTCGCAAAATTGATTGGAACAAGCTTTTCAACGATTCAAAGGTGTTATTAAAAAAACTGGGTGTTACGGAAGACCCTAAGACTTTGGTTGGTGAATTAAGTATAGGAAAACAACAGATGGTTGAAATTGCTAAGGCATTATCATTAAATGCCCAGGTAATAATTATGGATGAGCCCACTGATGCATTGACTGATAAGGAAGCACTAAAGCTCTTTGAGGTTATCCGTGAACTTAAAAAAGAGGGCAGAAGTATAGTGTATATATCCCATAGGCTCAAGGAAGTATTTGAAGTTTGTGATTATGCCACCATTTTAAGGGATGGAACCTTTATTGCTGAACATCCTACTGAGGAGCTAACTGAGGACAGAATAGTAGAATTGATGGTTGGAAGGAAACTTACTGAGCAATTTCCAAGAATTGAAGCAAACACTGGAGAAACAGCCTTGGAGGTAAAAGCCCTCAATAACAAACATTTAAAAAATGTTAGTTTCAAAGTTAATAAGGGTGAGATTCTTGGTATTTCCGGATTAATGGGAGCAGGAAGAACAGAGCTTGCAAAAACTATATTTGGTGCTATTAAGAAAGATAGTGGAGGTGTTATTATTGATGGCAAAAAGCTTAGTATCAAGTCTCCAGAACAAGCTATCAGAGAAGGACTTTCATATGTATCCGAAGACCGAAAGGGCGATGGACTAATTTTAGGTTTAAGTGTAAAGACGAATATGACTATATCTGCTCTAAAATCATTATCACAGATCCTAGGGAAGATTGATGGAAGCAAAGAAGAAGATATTGCAAAGGATTTTGTTAAGGACATGTCTATTAGAACCCCGAGTACAGAACAGATAATCAAGAATTTAAGCGGGGGGAATCAACAAAAGGTTGCAATAGCAAAGAGTTTGGTAACGAAACCAAAGGTATTGATATTGGACGAGCCTACTAGAGGGGTTGACGTTGGCGCTAAGAAGGAAATATACGATATTATCAATAGGTTTAAGAAGGAAGGTATGGCTATAATCATGATATCTTCTGAAATTGCCGAAATACTCGGAATGAGTGACCGAATCATGGTTATGCATGAAGGAAAGGTAACAGGTATCATTAACCGAAACGATGCAAGCCAGGAGAGAATCATGAGATGTGCAGTCGGTATAGAGGAGGTACAGTCTTAGATGAAAATTCTAGAGAATAAAATGATTTCAAAGTATAAGTATGCTATAGGATTAATATTGTTTTCAGTTATTATATCAATAATGAATCCAAGATTTTTAACTGTATCGAATTTATTAAATGTCTTTAGACAAACATCAATAAATTCTATCATTGCTGCAGGTATGACCTTTGTTATTTTAACAGGTGGTATAGACTTATCTGTCGGATCAACTTTGGCTATATCTGGAGCAATAGCAGCTAGTATGATAGCTGGAGGAGTCAATGCTATCTTAGCAGTTTTAGTGGCTTTAGCTATTGGTGGAGCAATTGGGGCCTTTAATGGATTTGTAATAAGTAAGGGTAAGGTACAACCCTTTATAGCAACTCTGGCAGCAATGACTTTGGTAAGGGGTTATACATTGGTTTATACACAAGGAAAACCAATAAGTACAGGATATGAGAAGAATGCTGAAGTATTTGCAAAAATAGGTGAAGGATATCTGTTTGGTATACCAATACCAATTTATCTAATGATTGGGGTATTTGCAATATCATTCTATGTTTTAAAATATACGAGACTAGGAAGATATGTTTATGCATTAGGTGGAAATGAAGAAGCTACATTTCTTTCAGGAATCAATACAACTAAGATAAAAATATATGTATACACTATATCAGGTATTTTTGCAGCCCTAGCAGGAATTATTATAACTTCTAGATTATCGTCGGCTCAACCACAGGCAGGATCAGGATATGAACTAGATGCCATTGCGGCGGTGGTACTTGGAGGGACAAGCCTGGCAGGAGGGTCCGGTGGGGTAATTGGTACTATCGTAGGTGCATTAATTATTGGAATACTAAACAATGCCCTAAATCTTATGAATGTTTCATCGTACTATCAGCTATTGGCTAAGGGTCTAGTAATATTAGTGGCGGTATTATTGGATAGAAAACAAAAATAATTAATACAGATTCATGGTCCCAAAATTCTATACAGCTTGCGAATATCTATATAGGTACATTAGAGCGTTAACATTTATTTTATTTATTATTCATGCAAAGGTTAAGCCTTTGTAGGAAATAATATAGAAAAATATAAGGAGGAGGATTATAATGAAAAAAGCTTTAACTTTATTAATGGTTGCATTGTTAGTTGTGGGGGCACTGGCAGGGTGTGCAGCTCCAAAGGAAGAGGAAGTAGAAACTACTAAGGTTGGCTTAGTTATTTCTACACTAAACAACCCATTCTTTGTAACATTAAAAGAGGGAGCTGAGGCTAAAGCTCAGGAATTAGGATATGAGTTGATAGTTTTAGATTCTCAAAATGACCCTGGAAAAGAGTATTCAAATGTAGAAGATTTATTAACTAAGGATGTGTCTGTGATTTTAATTAACCCAGCGGATTCAGATGCAGTTGGAAATGCAGTAAAAGCAGCAAACAAGAAGAACATTCCTGTAGTTACATTAGATAGAGGTGCTAATGCGGGCGACGTTGTTGCTCATATTGCTTCAGATAATGTAGCCGGTGGAAAAATGGCTGGAGAATATGTTATTGAGCAATTAGGTGGAAAAGGTAAAGTAGTAGAATTAGAAGGTATTGCAGGAACTTCTGCAGCAAGAGATAGAGGTAAAGGTTTCAATGAGGCTATTGGAGGTTCAGATATCGAAGTGGTTGCTAAGCAAGCTGCGGACTTTGATAGAACAAAAGGATTATCAGTAATGGAAAATATACTTCAAGCACAACCAGAGATCAATGCAGTATTTGCTCACAATGATGAAATGGCTTTAGGTGCCCTTCAAGCAATAAAGGCTTCAGGAAGAGAGATTTTAATTGTAGGATTTGATGCAACTGATGATGCAGTAAAGTCAGTTGAAGCTGGAGAAATGGCAGCGACTGTAGCACAACAACCTAGCGAAATAGGATCTATGGGTGTTGATATTGCGGACAAGGTTATTAAAGGAGAAAGTGTAGAAAACTTTATTCCTGTAGATTTAAAGTTAGTAACTGAATAATTTATAAGAAAGGGGGTGTCTCAGAATGGCGAATTTCTACGTTATTTGAAATGTTCACCGACTTGGCACGTACGTCAGTACTAGCCAAACCGTTGAAATTTCAAAACCTTGAACTTCACTCATTCTGAAACACCCCAGGGCTGAACTCATGAAAGATCTTTATGAGACAGCCCCTTTTCTTGAGGTCACTTTTCAAAAAAAACCGATCAAAACCAAGGGATTCGATGATCCTATGTTTTTATTCGGAAATAAGTAAGTTGTTTTATAAATGAATTTAATGAGAAAAATATATTGGAAATACATGAAAGCTGTCAACAATAGTCGTGAATTTGACTATTTGTTGACGGCTTTTTTGTTAAAATGAAATGATAGTTAGAAAATTCCAAACTATCAAAACTACCTAATGGGTATTGGTCAGTAGAGTATAAACAAAGGAGGAATAAGTATAGATGTTTCAATTTATAAAAAGCTCAGATAAGCTTAAGCAATTGATTGAGAAACTATATGACAAGGATCTGAACATTTCGGTAAGCCAAGGGCTAAACACCGATGAAACAAAGCTCTATAAATCAATAACAAATTTAAGAAGATTAATTGCCGGCTTTCTTGGTTCCCTTAAAACTACTGAAGATGTAAGTATCATGCTTGAAAAGGATATTGACACATTCAACGACTCAATGGAGAATATCAATTCAGCTATCAATGATTTAACCCACGGAAACTTAAATATCACAGAACAAATATCAAATATATCGGGTAATGTATTCGATAATAATGAACTAATCTATGAAATCAATTCTAATATCGATAATGTAAAAAATCAAAGTGAGGAATCTTTAGAATTATTAAAAAAAGGCAAATCTGAAATCATAATTCAAGAAGAAAGAATGAGTGAAACTATTAATACCTATAAAAGAATTGAGGATGAGGTTGAAATCCTAGATCATTCATCAAATAAAATTATGTCAATAGTTGATGTCATTAATGGGATATCTGAGCAAACAAACCTTCTAGCATTAAATGCAAATATAGAGGCTGCTAGGGCAGGGGAAGCCGGAAGAGGATTTTCAGTGGTGGCTGATGAAATACGAAAGCTTTCTATTAGCTCAAGGGAATCTACTTCCCAGATCATTGAACTTATTAACGATATTAATAATAAAATCAAAAGCATAAAAAAAGTAGTAGAGTCAGGACATGAGGCTATTAAAGATCAGAGCTCGTCAATAACCAGCATAGTAGATGCCTTCGAAAACATCGATTCTTCCATAACGAATATATCAGGTAGTATAAACCATGTAGTAGAAAAGACTAACAGATTATCAGATATAAGTAAAGATATAAACGAATCAGTAGATGGTATATCTGCAGTAACTGAAGAAACGTATGCAATGTCTGAAGAGATAAATGCCAACATCTCTCAGCAATACAGCAATGTAGGAGCGATTAAGGACAGAGTCCACTTTTTGTCAGATAACGTTGAAAAGATATCAAACGAACTACTCAGCCTAGATTTTATAAAAGTTGCAATTACTCCATGGGATGAGCATAGGTTCCAGTTTGAGGTCTTTAAAAGGGTTGTAGAGAGAAAGTTGAATTTACACATTGAAGCAATAATCGTTCCCAGTCTTGAACTTTTTAAGAGTGTTAATGATTCTATTGCTGACGCAACACTTGCTCCATGGATGCCATATGCATGTAAGGAGTTTTGGGAAAGATACAATACCAATCTAGAAGAGATTGGAGCAAATACACATGGTTGTAGGTCGGGTCTGGCGGTACCTAAATACGTAGATATCGATAGAATTGAAGAAATCTTGCATCATGGAAATAAATTCGACAACAAAATATACTCCCTAAGAAGAACTTGGAATATTGGTTCTTTGATGCAGGATGTAAAGGAAAAATATAATCTGAATAGCATTGAAATAGTCTATATGGATGAGGATGAAATGTTTAGGATACTGGATGAAAAGTACAAAAAGAACGAATGGGTTGTTGTGACAGGATGGACACCTCATTATGTGTTTGGAGAATATGAATTAAAATTCCTGAATGATCCTAAAAGCGTATTAGGTAAGGAAGAACATTTAACTACATATGTAAATAAAAACCTGAAAAATAAAAAGCCAAAGCTATATGAAATAATTAAAGAATTTAAAATGGATATGGGATCATTAAACATCGCTTTGAGTGAAATCAGGCAGGGAGTACCATATGAAACAGTTGTTGAAAATTATATGAAAAAAAGTGGGTTATTATAGTTTTTTTGAGAAGCTTAATTTTATAATAGTATTAGAAAAGGAAAAGAGTTCCTTGAAGGATTTTAACTTCAAGGAACTCTTTTTTAGAATGAATTATTTGGAGAAAATAAGAGCAAAATAGAGGGATTTGACAAGCTCAATAAATTAATGATACGCTAATCCTGTGGTATAGTCGAGGGATTAAAATGTTGTGTACAGTTTTCCAGTCAAACATTAAGGTGCTTCTTTTTTTAGTATAGTAGTAAAAAACATAGTGATTTTTAGTCGATATGTTTACTAAATAATTAAGGAGAGAAAAGTATGAAACAAGAAATAGGTAACTGGTTGAATGAGGGTTCTAGTTGGCTTCAATATGCGGTTCAACTACAGCTTATTAACGGAAAGCCAGATATTAATCTTGTGATTGAAGACGATCTAATTGATAAAGTAATAGGTAGAATAAAGGACAAGCAGGTTGGAATCCCGGGATTAAAAACGGGAAAAGTCCTATATACCAAGACTGGCAATGCATATTGGGATTTATTTTTTCTTGCCGATATCGGTCTTACCATTGAAGATTTAAACTTAGAAAAGGAAATAGAGCAGATTTTTGATCTCCAAGGGCCTGAAGGTACCTTTGTTACCCAAGGAAATATTAGACCTAATTACTTTTGCATTCCCACAATTCTTTTGTCCTCTATAGTAAAAATGGGTTATAGTAATGATTCGAGACTTGATAAATATATTGAAATTATTATAGATGCTCAGCGGCTTGACGGAGGATGGCATTGTGCTAGAAGTCGTGCCATTGGGCAAAAGCTACAGCACACCGAATCATGTCCGATGGATAATTTGAACATACTAATGTTGCTTGGCCAATATGAAGAATATAGGAATGATAGAAGATTTGAAGGTGCCATTGACTTGTTGCTTACCCATTGGTATAGGAAGGATGAGAACTGGCGTCCATATGGATTTGGAATAGGGAAGGACTTTAAAAAATTAAAATACCCTGCAATAAAATACGGTATTTTACGTGTTTTAGATGTGCTATCATTATTTCCTTATGCAATAAAAAGTAGGGGTTTTAATGCAATGCTAGAGTTCGTACATCAAAAATCTAATAATGGAAAATATTTTGCTGAATCTGTTGTAAAGTCCTATACCGAGTTTGATTTTGGACAAAAGAAAGAACCAAGCAGATGGATAACCTTCTTGATTAATAGGATTGAAAAACGCGTTAGTGAATGCAAATAGAAGTTCAGAACATAGGGCGTAGTAAATTTTTATATAAGCTAATTAATATAAATATTAGAGGGGATTATCAAAGTGAAAAATACACTGATTAAAGATAACGAATATGAGACGATGAGTACAACAGATACAGAAATTGAGTGGATTGATAAAAGAAACTATGTAGTAATAAAGCCACCAAAGGAATTTGATTTTAGAGAATGTATGGTTTATCTAGGCAGATCAGATATCGAATGCTTACATAGAATTAAAGGTGAAGAATTATATAAGGTTATAAAAATAGATGATCAAATGATTTTACTTAAGGTTACAAGTGATAACAAGGAGATAAGTATATCCTTTCTAAATAAAACACCTGATAAACCTATTAAAACCCAGGTAGTTAGATATGTATGGGATATGTTTGACTTAGGTACTAATTTGTCGGAATTTTATAGCGCAATGAAGGGCGACAGTATATTAGAAAGATTAACAGAAAAGTATTTTGGTCTTAGGGTTATAAAGATTAATGACTTATTCGAGGCATTATCTTGGGCAGTTATTGGACAGCAGATAAACCTTAAATTTGCGTATACCTTAAAAAAGCGATTAGTTGAAGGGTATGGAGAAGGGCTTAAATATAAGGGCGAAGAATATTGGTTGTTTCCAAAGCCTCAAGTAATAGCGGACTTAGATGTTTCTGAATTAAAGGAGCTCCAATTTACAACGCGGAAAGCTGAGTATATCATTTCATTAGCGAAATATATGACTAATGGTGAGTTAACAATGGAGAAGTTAGAGGATCTAAAAAGCTATGAAGCCATACATAAAAGACTTTTAGCCTTGAGAGGTGTGGGCAATTGGACTGCTGATTATGTTATTATGAAATGTTTTAATTTAGACAAAGCCTTTCCAATAAGCGATGTAGGCCTTCACAATGCTTTGAAAAATATACTCGAGTTAAGTGAGAAGCCATCAATTGATGAGATTGAGAAAATGGCAGAAAAGTGGAGGGGCTGGGAGTCATACGCAACTTTCTACTTATGGAGATCATTATATGATTAATAAATACTATGCTTATTATGAATCACCAATAGGTTTATTAGAAATAATTAGCACCGAAGATAGTCTTTTATCAATTATGTTTGTCGATGGCAAAGAAAATACTACAGAAAAGCCTTTGATTTTAGAAGAAGTTTGTAAGCAGCTCGAGGAATATTTTAAGGGAAAGAGAAAGGTTTTTGATTTAAAGTTATTATTTCAAGGGACAAACTTTCAAAATAAAGTATGGAATGAACTAACCCAAATACCATGTGGTGAAGTAATAACCTATAGAGATATGAGCCAGAGAATAGGAAATGAGAAGGCGGTAAGGGCTGTAGGAAACGCTAATGGGAAGAATGTAATCAATATAATTGTACCCTGCCATAGGGTGATAGGAAGTAATGGGAAATTGACTGGCTATGGAGGAGGACTTTGGAGAAAAAAATGGCTGCTGGAGCATGAAGAAGCAGTTGTTTCGAAGGAATAGTTGAATAATGACTAGAGAATGATGCAAGGAATATTATGCCTAATATAGATGAAGGTTTATAGGTTATCGTAAAAAATAAAGATTCTATCACACATATTTTCTTAAAAGAAATAAAAGCTAAAAATAGGAGTTTAAGGCTCAATATTTTTATTGATAACTTTTCTTAATTATGCTATAATATTAAAAAAATTAAGATGAGTTTAAACAGTTTATTGAATAACTTGATCGAGTTACTCAGTACATAAACTTCGTATAACCCCAATAATATGGTTTGGGGGTTTCTACCAGGGACCAATAATTCCTGATTACGAAGAAAATACACTAGGTGTGTTTTCTTTGTAATCAGGAATTTTTTTATTGTAGGGATTTTCTTGAAGAAAAATCTGCCAAAAACTAAGGGGTTAAATGCCCATGAGTTGTATTTTAGAGTATTAGCAAATAAAACAATGATAAATTGTACTTATCAAGAAAGGAGAAAAAATGAACTCAATAAATTTACCTAAAATTGAATTACATTGCCACCTAGATGGTAGCGTTAGACCTGAAACGATAATTGATATTGCAAAAAAAGAAGGAGTTGACATTCCTAGTTACAATGTTGAATTAATAAGGAACATGGTAATTGCCCCTGTAGACTGCGTTTCTCTAGATGATTATTTAAAAAGATTTAGTATTCCCGTATCAATTATGCAATCAAAGGAAAGCCTTAGAAGAATTGCCTTCGAACTTTTCGAAGACTCTGCTAAGGAAAATGTTAAATATATGGAAGTAAGATTTGCACCACTGCTTCACATAGAGAAGGGATTGACTGTTCAAGAGATAATTGAAAGTGTATTAGATGGAATTAAGGATGCAGAAAGGAAATATGACATTAGAGGGAACCTAATTCTATCATGCCTAAGAACTATGCCTGTAGAGGGTGTTTTTGATGTTGTGAAATGCGGGAGAAAATTTCTAGGTAAGGGAGTAGTAGCGATAGACCTATGTGCATCTGAAAATAGAGGATTTTGTCAGAAATTTATGGAACCGATTTTACTAGCTAAAGAATATGGATATAGGGTTACTATCCATGCTGGTGAAACTGGAGTAGGTGAAAATGTGCTTGAAGCTGTTCAATTGTTGGGAGCTGAAAGGATAGGTCATGGAGTATATATAAAAGATTGCAAGGAAGCATATGACGTTGTAAAAGATAAAGGAATTACTCTTGAGATATGCCCAACAAGCAATCTTCAAACAAAAGCCGTTGCTACCCTTAGCGAGCATCCAGCCTTTGATTTTTATAAAGATGGAATCAAAGTAACTCTTAATACTGACAATAGAACTGTATCAGACACAAACCTAAGTAATGAATACAATGACATACTGAATGGATTTAATATGACATATGATGATTATAAAGAACTCTACTATAATAGCGTTGAAGCATCCTTTGCAGATTCGGAAACTAAGAGAAAGTTGAAAGAATGTATATAAGCCCATATAACTAACAGAAAGATTAAATCTATAATTAAATCGCCAAAACAGGTATAACAATATTGCTATACCTGTTTTTTCATGCATATACAAAAGAAAATATTAATATTTGAACAAGCTATTGCATATTATGAATTAGTAGTTAAAGATTTAATTAACAATAGAGAAAGATAATAATGATAAAAAAGGGAGGACAAAAAAATGGCAAAAAATTACAGGGGAAAGAACATAAGAAAACCAGGTTGGAGGGGAACTTGCTCAATCTGTAAAAGAGAAGCAGTTAAGGTTCTATGGGCAACTACTAACAGTGAAGGTAACGACTTGAAAATTTGCAAGATTTGTAATAGTAAGATTGAGCCAACAGAGCAATAATAGTAAGAAGTGTGCAATAAATAAAAATACAGGGGCTGAACTCATGAGATGCTTTTATGAGACAGCCCCTTGATTTATTGTTAAAGGCTTTAATTCTCTATATTCTAGATTAATAAAATATTTTAGATTAAACCCGGATTAAAGTAGTTTAAATAGATATTATTAGTATATTTTCCAATTGACCACAGAACATATGTTTGATAAACTCTAACTAAGATGAATGAGATCAGTTATTGTAGATAAAGGAAGAAACAGGAGGAAACCTCTAATGAGAATAACAAAGAATCAAGCAAGGCACTTTTTGCTTAAACACCAAAGACTTTTGAATCCCCGTAGACTTATAGGTAAACAAGGAGTACTAGAATACATAAGAAGAATGGGATGCATCCAATTTGATCCACTAAACACGGTAGGATACAATCCCTATCTAGTTTTACAGTCAAGGGTGAAGAACTTTAAGGCTGGATATCTTACAGAACTATTGTATACTGATAGGAAATTGCTAGATGGATGGGATAAAAATATGTCTATCTATTCGATAGATGATTGGCCGTATTTTTCGAGATTTCGTGAAAGGGCATACGAAAGATATGGAGATGAGTCGAAGCCAATCAATCAGATATTATCACAGGTGAGAAAGGAACTTAGAAAAAGAGGGCCAATATCATCTATTGATCTAAAATTTGACACAAAGGTTGATTGGTCCTGGGCCCCAACAAGGGCATCAAGAGCAGCCCTTGAAAGTATGTACTATTGGGGAGAATTAATTATCCATAGTAAAGTAGGAACAAGGAAGGTCTATGATTTTACAGAGAAATATCTTTCGGAAGAATTGTTCTCTATGCAGGACCCAAATGTGACTATGGAAGAATACTTTGAATGGAATGTAAGAAGACGTATTGGAGCAGTTGGGTTATTATGGGGACGTGCTAGCGATGCCTTCCTCGGTATTAGGGGGATGAAGAGCAAGGAAAGAACAGAGGCTATCTTGAGACTTGAAAAAAGAGGCGAATTGATACAAGTTGAAGTAGAGGATATCAAATATCCCATATATATTCGTAAAGAGGAGTCAGTATTATTAGATGAAGTGCTAAATGGCATTGACTTTGAGCCAGAAGCATCATTTGTCGCTCCCTTGGATAATTTGTTATGGGATCGAAAATTAATTAAAGAAATCTTTGATTTTGAATACATATGGGAAGTATATAAACCAATTGATAAACGTGAATTTGGCTACTATGTGTTGCCTGTCCTATATGGAGATAAGTTTATTGCACGATTTGAACCTAGATTTAATAAGAAAGCTGGAAAGCTAGAGTTGATTAACTGGTGGTGGGAGCCGGACGTTGTAGTTACACCACAGATGAAGAAAGCTTTAAACAAGTGTTTTAGGTACTTTATGAACTATTTAGACACTAGTGAGTTAGTGATAGCGGATGATAGCAAAACTACAAAGAATGTAAGGGTGATTGAAGAAATAATTAATTGAGCAAATTGCATAATTACCATTTTAAAAAACTTACTACTATATATAGTCTTAAAAGCCCTAAAGCTATACCTCCAAAATATACTTTGTTTCAAATGCTTAAATTAAGGATGATATTCGCATATGCAATTGTGGCAAGTTAAAATTATGAAATTTCCTCAATTGAAAAGCCTCTAAATGGTAACATAATGTAACCTCCTCGAATACTATACTACTGAAAAAAGACAAACTATAGAAGGAGAAGGAGGTGAGATATATGCTTGGTTGCTTTTTCCCATTTGGAGGATTACTTCCGTTACTTTTTTTATTAGATGGCGGCCGTGGTTGTCGTAGAAGATGTCATCCTAGAAGACGCTTTTATTACTAACAAGAAAGGTTAAAGAAGCAATTTTTGCTCTTAGAATTGCAAATGCTTATTATATAAGTTAAATGCTCTATTTTATGCATTTGAAGCTGTTAAGGTTTCAAATGTTTTTTTGTGGTCATTTTTCGAAGAAAACTCCGACCAAGTGTAATAAAAACCACCCTAAGGTGGTTTAGATTAAATTAGCCAATTCTTTCTACGAATTCAAATTTTTCATTATTAGGACCTCTGAAAAATAATAATCTTGCTTTGCCAACAATTCTTGGTTCTTTCAAAATTTCAATATTGTTTTCATTAAGTCTTTCAATAAGAGAATCAAGATTAGGCACTTTAAAAGCCAAATGATCTATTGGAGAAGGGTTTTCGCTTTTAGCGTTATCTATATTCTTTTTATATATAAGTTCAATATATGTACCGCCACCATCTAAGAAAACTAATGTCATCTCAGGGTAATCATATTCTTTTACTATCTTACATTCAAGTATCTCTGTATAAAATTTTTTAGACTCTTCTAAATCTGCTACTGGTATTCCTATATGACCAAACTTAAACATAATATACCTCCTTAGGTTTTACTATATAGAAATCGCAATAAATCTTTTACATTTTGATTCTTTGAATATCCTTAATGTGTTGGCTACTCAAAAAATAAAAATGTAAATCTATAAGTGCGTTCTATGAAGACAAACAACATTAACACATAAATATTAAAGTTGTTTGTCTTTAACATTATACAATCTTCAACAGAGAAAGTAAAATGAGGGGCTAGACTTTTTTATTTCTTTTAGGAGTGGTCTTTTTCACCTTACCTAAATCTAAGACAGATCCTTTATAAATTTCCTTTGGTTGAATTTCAATATTAAAGTGTTTTTCAAACCTTTTAATGGAAGGTATTTCTTTTTCCGTAACTACGGAAATAGCAGTGCCCAATTTTCCAGCCCTTCCAGTTCTTCCGACTCTATGTAAGTATTCTTTTGAAACCTTTGGTAAATCTAAATTAATTATATGGGTCACATCCTTTACATCTAGTCCTCTTGCGGCTATATCAGATGCAATTAGAAGTTTGTATTTTCCAGTTCTAAACCCATTTAAGGCTTTTTTTCGTTCTTCCTTAGAAGCATTGCCATATATTCCGAATGCACTAATATGGTGATATTGAAGTTTTGCCGTAAGCTCTTGGATTTCTGAATCCTTATTGATAAATACAATAGCTTTCTTAGGGTCGATTGAGGCTACTAATTTTTTTAGAATTTTAATCTTATCTCTTCTCTCAGCTGAAAAATACATATGGGTTATATTTGGATTAACTTGTTTTTCTTCAATTTTTATGATTTCTGGATCATTCATTAAATCCTTTGCAATATTAATAGTGGGATCATTAATGGTAGCTGAAAAAAGCATTAATTGTCTATCTTTCAAAGTGGTTTTTATAACATCCTTTACCCCTATTAGGTTGTTTTTGTCAAGTAATCTATCGCCTTCATCTATGACAATAGTTTTGACAGTATGGGGTTTTAGTTTTTCTTTTTTATAAGTTCTAATATTCTTCCTGTTGAACCTACTATTATATGGGGTTTCGTTTTTAGTTTTTCAATCTGCCTGTTTATATTAGCCTTCCCAATTATTGGAGTAGATGTTACAGAGATATCTGAGTTTTGGGATAAAAGCTTTATTTGTTTATCTATTTGCAAGACTAGTTCATGGGTAGGTGCAAGTATTATAGCCTGCATTTCTTTATTAGAACTATCTATCTTTTCATATAGCGGCAGTAAATAAGCCAGTGTTTTTCCACTTCCTGTTATAGACTGTCCGATTATATCCTTATTTTCTAATGCTAAAGGTATGGTTTTAGATTGAATATCCGTTGGTTTGGTTATACCCTGTTTTTTTAAGCCTTCTATTAGACTTGGATTCAAATTTAACTTATCAAATGAAGTTGTCATATGTATCTCCTTTATAATTTTAATGAGTTGATGAATAATCCGGTAAAGTGGAAAACTTCTCTAATTTTATACCTAGAGCTTAGATTTGTCAATACCATAGAATGATTTATATCTAGTATACCTAATAGCATAAGTTTCATTCTATATAATCTACGAAAAATCTATTACATTCTGAAGATTTACCATCATCAAAAGCGTAGGCTGTCAAATCTCCACAATGTGAGATGTTTATCGTATTATATATAGAAGATATTTTTTTATAACACATAGGAAATTATAAACCTTATAAAGTTGTGGATGATTTTATAATTTCCATTATGTGTTTCAACAAAGTCCACTTTAAGAATATTTATAAAAGACTTTGCTTTAGAGCAAAATTCCCTTCATTATATGATAAGATATATAGAGGTTCGAGAAAAACTACTAATTTATACACATCCAAAATTCCCATAACCATCGAGTATTAGGATATGTATAAATTAAGTTTTGCTACCCGAACTCTATATAACAGAGCTTATTTTGTAATCTATATAGAATGTATTTATAAATCTATATTTTGATTTTCTGAATAGCCAATATTTCAAGGCGATTCGTAGAAGCAAAAGGTAAAAGATTTATTGCAATTTCTATAGGTTTAAATATTTTGTAAAAAGGATGATAAGGATGAACGTTGTATCAATTGAAAATGTATCTAAACACTATGGAGATAAAGCACTTTTTGATGAAGTTTCCTTTAATATAAATGACATTGATAAGATAGGGTTAATAGGAGTAAATGGAACAGGGAAATCTACACTTTTGAAAATTATAGGAGGGGTTGAGACTCCAGATTCTGGAAGTATAACTATACCAAAGGGGATGAGGATAGAGTATCTTTCTCAAAATCCTGAATTCGATTCAGAAGCGACTGTTCTAGAACAGGTATTCAAAGGGGATTCACAATCTATGAAGGTTATAAGAGAGTATGAGAAAACCATCGAAGATATCTCTAAAGCATCGGATGATTCGGCCCTGCAGGAGAAACTAATAAAACTTTCTCAAGATATGGATTCTCAGAATGCTTGGGAACTTGAAAGTCAAGTTAAAATAGTCCTTACAAAGCTCGGAATATCAAATTTTGATTCCCAGATTGGTACCTTATCAGGAGGTCAAAGGAAAAGAGTTGCTCTTGCTGGTGCTTTAATAACGCCATGTGATCTACTAATTCTTGATGAGCCTACAAACCATATGGATAATTCCACAATAGAATGGTTGGAGGAATACCTTAAAATTAGAAAGGGCGCGCTTTTATTAATAACCCATGATAGATACTTTTTAGACAGAGTTGTTAATAGAACCATCGAGCTTGATAAAGGGAGACTATACACATATACGGGCAATTATTCTGAGTTTTTAGAGAAGAAAATGGAGAGAAAAGACTTAGAGACTACAATGGAGAAAAAACGTCAAAATCTTTATAGGAAAGAGCTGGAGTGGATTAGAACCGGAGCTAAGGCAAGAACTACAAAGCAGAAGGCTAGAATTCAAAGGTTTGAAGATATCAAGGAGTCTAAGATCGATGTAGATGATTCAAACCTAGAAATATCAGTGGGACATTCAAGACTAGGGAAGAAGATAATTGAAGTTAAGGACATATCTAAAAGCTTTGGGGGAAACCAATTGATAAAAAATTTCAATTATACCATGCTAAGAGATGACCGTATAGGAATAATTGGGGATAATGGAATTGGAAAATCAACATTATTAAATGCGATAGCTGGAAAGCTTAAGATAGATAGTGGAAGTATTGATGTAGGTACCACAGTAAAAATAGGATATTTCTCTCAAGAGTCTGAAGGAATGGATGAAAGCTTGAGAGCCATAGAGTACATCAGAGAGGGTGCAGAGTATATCAACACATCCGATGGAAGCAAGATAAGTGCATCTCAAATGATGGAGAGGTTTCTCTTTACTCAAGATATGCAATGGGTTTATATATCTAGGCTGTCAGGCGGCGAGAAAAGGAGATTACATCTTCTTAGAATACTTATGGAAGCTCCAAATGTACTTATACTAGATGAACCAACTAATGATCTTGATATAGACACATTGAAGGTACTTGAAAGCTATATTGATGAGTTTAAAGGTGCGGTAATAGCGGTATCACATGACAGATATTTCTTAGATCGAATCTGTAATAGAATTTTTTCCTTTGAAGGTGAAGGGGAAATTGTGGAGCATACTGGAAACTATTCTGATTTTGTAGTGTATAAAAAGAAATATATTAGGAATGAAATAGAGGATCAAAAAACAGATAAGAAGAAGGATATAAGCACTAAAAGAAAGAAAGGATCTCAATTAAAGTTTTCATATAATGAAAAACTTGAATATGAAACTATTGACGCAGATATAGAAGCTCTTGAAAACAAAATATCTGAAATTGAAAACGACATTGACATAAATTCTAGTAACTTTTTAACCCTTCAAGAACTTTCGGAAGAAAAGGAAAAGGTAGAAGAAGAGCTTATTTTTAAGATGGAGCGTTGGGAATATCTAAGTGAATTAGCTGAAAAAATAGAAAGTTCAAAGATGTAGATATTGATAATTAAATTGGTGGATTGGACATGGAAACCTTGAAAATACAAGTGCATAGCAAAGTTATTAATTTTTTATGAATAATGAAGTCCATACATTGTAGTTTTCAATTAACAATGTTATACTGTTATAGATTTTAAAATATTTACAGCAGGGGGAAAGAACGTGAAAAAAATATTATCTTTATTAATGATTTTTGTTGTAGCAATCTCTCTTTTTACTGGATGTAAAAAGGAAACACCAAAGGAAGTTCTTCAAAAAGGTTTTGAAAATTCATTAAATGTAAAAACAACTAAGTCAAGTTTCGATATGACTGTTAACTTTGAATTTGATGAGTCAGAAGCTCCAAACGAAGCATTTATACTACAAATGATAAATGGTTCCAAGATAACTGGTGAATTTACAAGCGATGTGGAAAAAATGGCATCTTCCGGTGAATTAGTCCTAGATATGAATGGAATGGCATATAAAGCTGATTTCTTTTCGACACCTGAGAAGACTGCATTTAAAATTCCTATGGTTAACAAATATGTAGTTATGGATCAAAATGCACTAGGCAATGAGCCTGATAAGCAAAAAGAGGAGATCAAAAAGCTTAACACTGAGGTTATGGATGTACTTTTAAGTAACATAAAAGATGAGAGTATAAAAGTACTTGAAAAGGAAAAGATATCTACACCAGAAGGCGAAGTGGATATAACTGGATATGAAGTAGGCTTTAATAATGATGAAGCAATGAAGATAACGGAAGAGCTATTCTCTTTTATTTTCAAAAATGACACATTTAAAAACAGTATGAAAACTAATTTGAAAAACCAAGCAAAACTTGAAGGCAAAGAAGAGTTAAGTGATGAAGAGATTGAGGCTAAGCTTCAAGAAGTTCAGAAAGAGATGGATGAAACTATAGTAAAAATGAAAGAAAATTTAACATTTGATAACTTAGTAGTGACATATGGCATAGATAAGGACTATAATATTGTAAGCTCTAAAGCACTCGTAGCAGTTACTGCAAAGGCTAGCGAAACTGATGGAAAAACTATATCTTTTAGCTTTGATATTAATAGCAAAGTTTGGAATATAAATCAACCGGTTACAATAGAAATGCCAGAACTAAACGAGGAAAATTCAATAAAATTTGAAGAACTAGCTAATGAACTTCCGTTTGGAATGCAGTAATAACTGAATAAATTATGATTTTTTAAGAGAATCCTTAATTAAAAGGATTCTCTTTTTTTGAACTCATTTCTCGAAGAAAAATCTGACCAACACGAAGGAGTTGGATGCTCCAGCGTTTTTTCTTTTTAGTCAAATTAACCAAAAAAGAACTAAAAATCGACAAAAACAGTACAATGTCCTCCATTAAATATGTATAATTAAGAAAAGCATTAATAAGATTTTAATGAGGTGATTATTTGAAAACTACAAAAACCGTACTAATTACTATTTTAATCATGGGTGTTATTATTCTAGGAGCAGTGAGTTATAAAAATTTTAGTGTTGAAACTCAAGAAACAATAGGCACTTCTACGATTGAGGAAAAAATTGCGGGAATTTCTGAATTAGCAGTTGTCAAATATAATTATAAGGATATAGCAACATTTAAGGATGTAAAGAAAGTAAACGGGATGAACCTACCATTTAGTGAAAAATCATTTATTATAGTGTATTCTGGCTATGTGAAAGCAGGAGTAGATTTAAACAACATTGATATAGAAATAGATGAAGAGAATGTTAATAATGTAACTGTAAAAATTGATAAGGCAAAGATAATCGATAATGTTATTAACGAAGAGGAAGCAAAGGTATATGATGAGAAATCAAACATTTTTAATCAGTTAAGTCTAGAGGATTTACTAAAGGTACTAACTCAAAAGAAGGTTGATGTAGAAGAAGAACTTGAAGAGAATGGATTTATGGGAGAAGCAAATGAACAGTGTAAAAGGCTTATAGAAGGTTTATTAATTGGTATGGGATTTGAAGAAGTAAAGGTAGAGTTTAAAAAGTAGTCAGCTTCAGAAGGAGGCTTTCTCATCGGCTTTAGTAACGGTTTATAAGCGTTCCTAGAATTATTTTAGTTGTTACCTTTTCAAAGTCATCACAGTAGTAGGTTTTTATAATCTTCGCACCAAGTTCAGCGAGAACCCTAGTTGCCAACAGGAAAAAGGTGTATCACGGGCCATGTTCTTTCCGACAGCTACGACTCCAAGTGTATGTATTCCATAGCGATTATCTGCATCAATTGCTTTCACAAGATTATTCAGAGAGCTTCGTTCCTCCTCTGTACCTATGATTCCCTTGTCGCAAAGCTCTAACTGAGCACTATACATTTGTTTCCATTTCTTGTAGAGAATATCGTATGTATCTTTATTTTCAGGATTCGGAACATACTCTTTATCCCATGCAACAAGTGTAGATGAGGCTGTCTAGATTACAATTTATCATTACAATAATACTAATTAAAAGGCATGACAACTATTTAATGTAGATGTCATGCCTTATGTTCTAAAAAGCCTCTTTAATTTGAATAAAAGGTATTTTCTATATAAACGAGGTAAAAAAAATATTCATGAGATTAAAATTTCTAAAACCATATGGAATAAGTTGTCTCAAAAATCATATTATTCTATATATCTATAAAACAACAATATACTAGGTGCGTTATATCTTATACAAATTTATTACTAATAAGGAGGTGAATTTTTGATAAAAGGGTTAGATGATTCTGACGGTGCATATCTTAACAGGTTTCAAAGTCTATTTACTGGGTTTGATAGGGCATTTGCTAAAGCTATGAAGTATCCTCTATATAAATACTTGATAATTATACTGGGATCGCCCATTACTGTGATCGTATTGATTAAACACTATTTGAATCAAAGTAATAGCTGCCAAGCAGTATTAAGAAGAGCGGTAATACAGGAATTTTATGAGAAAAAAACATATGAAAAATTAAAGGAAGAAGCTCAATTCCGACTAAAAAGAAAATATGAGTATTTTAATAGGAAAATTGAGAAAGATGGCTTTCAAAAAGAGCTGAAACAAATTGTCAAAAAGGGCTATGAGAGAATGATTAATAATGAAGTGTTCGAAAGAATGGCTAAAATGACTAATAAGCCTAATACTTTAGCCAATACCTTTATCCAGCTTTATCAAAACAATGTTTTTAGGTTTTTATCCTATGGTTTAGGATTTTTTATGTACATAGTATTATTCATTTTTAAGAATCCATATCTAAAATATATCTTTGAAAGAATTTTAATGTTGCTATTTGTAATATTTGGTGTTACCTTCGTTGTATTCACAATCTTATACTTTTCACCTATGGACCCAGCCAGAAACATACTAGGAAAACTTGCAACTGAGGATCAAGTTATGGCTTGGAAAGAATTATATGGCTTAAATAATCCCTATCATATTAGATTGTTTAATGCTTTTAAAAACGTTCTTACCTTTGATTTTGGAAATTCCTATGTAGGAAACGAGCCAGTAATGGAAGGCATACTTAGAAAATTTCCGATAACCTTAAAGGTTACATCGGCTTCACTTCTATTATCGATTATTATTGCTGTGCCTGCAGGGATAATATCTTCAATAAAGCAATATTCGGCCTTTGACTTTACTTCTATGATAATTGCCCTTATTGGTATATCAATACCTAACTTTTGGTTAGGTCTAATGCTTATACTTTTGTTCTCGGTAAAGCTTGGGTGGTTGAACGTAATATATTCTAATACAGAGTGGACATCACTAATAATGCCTGCAATTGTTCTTGGTACAGCTCTTGCAGCTTCTTGCGCACGTATGACTCGTTCATCCATGCTTGAGGTTATAAAAATCAGACTACATAACTACT
>JMSU01000061.1_pt1 | contig 69034 bp, 63 predicted proteins | sample 179011 | NCBI WGS metagenome assembly JMSU01 (sample SAMN02769580, study PRJNA246767) | bioreactor metagenome | isolation source: Culture-1 Bioreactor ArsB derived from microbial biomass from the upper 2 cm... | place: Germany: Bremen | collected day 87 after inoculation
CAACCATTCAACTATTATTTTTGCTTCTTCTATATGTCTTGATTTTCCATACTTAGATGTTCACCTACCCAAAAATAAGACATTCATACCTAAAAAAAATGATTAAATCACCAACATTTCATTGAGTGTTTCGGTATACTTATCATATACTTCTTGGTTAAGACCAAGATATCGTTTGGTTTCTTCGATTGAACTATGCCCCAACATCTCTTTTACAACGGTTATGTTGTAATTACTGTTGACATAGATTCGATAAGCATATGTCTTTCTCATACTGTGAGCTGTGATATTATCAAGTCCAAAGTATTTACCTGCTTGACTGAGTATCCTACTCACTTGTGGTACACCAATAGCTCCAATACCTTTACGTGATGGAAACATATAATCATAACTATTCATATCCTTGATGTAGTTCCTCAATATGATATCTAGCTTCTTGGGTATCTTAACCTCTCTAACCTTCACATTCTCAGCACGTATGTTATGAGCATTCATTTTCTTATTCTCTAAGATTTCAAAACGACCACACCTTAGGGCTTTTCTTACATCTCTAACTCTGAGTTCAATCAAGTCCCCTGCTCTATATCCAGTAGCGATTCCAAGAACAAATAACACATAGTTTCTCTCACTATACTCACCATTGGACCTTAGATAATCTTGAATATCCTTAACACGTTTTATGTCCTTAACTGGATTAGCAGGTCTTTTTTTTACGATATACTGGCATTCCTCATGTTACACCTCCTTACATTTGCGTACTAAAAAAGTCCTGCATCTGCAAGACTTCTTTAAGTTACAATTTGAATTACTAACATAATAACACACAGTTACAGGACATTAGAAGGACATACCATATTTTTTGTCAAATCACTCATTATTCTTCTAACATGCCTTGTAGAAAGATTCATTTCTTCTGCAATAAGTTCTTGCTTTTTCCCTTCGACAAAACGCTTATATGCAATATCATAATGATTCCCTTTCAATTCTTTTAATTCTGTTTCAATTTGTTTCATTAATTTATTCACCTTATCAAGTCGCTCTTGATGCAATAATAAATGATTATCTATCTTTCGCACTCTATCAAGATAATATTTAAAACCTATTTGACTTGTTGATTGTACTGGTGTGCTACTATAGTCAATAGCTTTCATTGATGTTGGTCCATCAATCTTAGCTAGTTTTCTAAGTTTCTTCTTTTCTTCTTCATAGTCATTAATTCTAATCTCTAAGATTGTCTTTTCACGTTTAAGATTATTATATGTATTATAAATCAATTAATTATCTCATCTCCCTTCAATCATCGTTAAATAGTTCTTTTGTCTTGGTTTATGAAGCTTTCAAGCGGTTCGATATGATTGTACCTCTTATAACAGCTTGTACATCTTAAAGGAATTGTTACTATATCCAAACTGGGATAAATGTGATTGCCTGCGCCTCTTTCAAAAACAATCCCACCATCTTCTATGGTTGCTAATTTAGTATCACATCCTGGACAATTAATCTCTTTCACTTTATCCCCTCTCTTTCTACTCGTTCAAACTCAATTACCCATACCCATGGATTGCAGTCAAATGTTTTAGGGAAGTTATAACATTTATTCCATGCTTTTCTGAATCTATTTCTTGCATAGTTTGATGAATCATTATCTTTAGCATTTGCCAATATGTCCCCTGTATCAATACCCTCTAATACACACTCATGAGCTGTAATATCTTGCAACTTTTCAACTCTAACGCTGGTAACTTTCAAAAATATCCTAGCAACTTCTTTTGGCATATGTATTGAAGGTATCCAGTTTCCATCATAAAACTCACTTGGGTTATTAGAGTTGTTTTCATCTGCTTTATACCCATAAAATTCTTCTACGTAACAGTCATTGCCTTGACCTACCATTTTTTTATACTTCTTCCACGTTTCTCTAACATAAAGAACATCATTCTCAAAACATGGTATTTTTACATACTTTTCAATTTTAGCATCAAGAAGATTTTCAAATGTTCCAGTTCCAAATATAATTGCATCTTTATGCTTATTATCCGTGCTTTCAACAACTCTTCCTAGAAGATCTAGTCCGTTCACATCTTTTATAATTCTTCTAGTCTGCGTCTTTCTGCCTTCAAGAATTGCCTTTACCATGTCAGCGTTAAACAATATCGGTCTTTCTCTCATTCTTCACCCTCACTTTCTTTAAATGCTTTAATTCTTTTATCTGCAAGTGCTTTACATAACCAACCTGTTAATTCTTCTAGATAGAATGGTTCTGAACATCTAGGGCATATAGGTAACATTTTGTTTTTTTGGCGATAGTGGCTTTCGAGACTTTTTATAACCCTTAAATGGGGCTTGTATTGAGCTAGTTCTCTTTTCTGTCTCAGAAATCTTTCTAGTAATTCATTCCTTTTTTCGTCTTGTGATGCTATCTCGCATAAGGCATCGTATGGGTCAACCACTGCACCGCAGTCGTCACAGGTTACTCTCCTGTTATCAATATCTATGGTAAAGCTCCTGTTTTCACATTTACAAAACTTCCCCATACCTCTAAATATTTTCAACTGATCCATAGGTATTATTTTATCTGGTAATTCAGTCAATAAACATCATCCCTTTCTGACCTCGGCTAAACCGAACTTTTGCCACCCATTACCACTACCATACTTGGGAATGGAGCATTTTCTGTACTCTTCCCAAATCTTAAACGACCCTTAATAAAACGGATCTCGCTTTTTTTATATATGTACTCATGGAAATAACGTGTATCTGTTCTGGCTGGTATAAGCATTACGACAACCGTGTCTGGTTTTCGGCTTTCTTCATAAGCTTTTTGTACCCACTTCTTAATCTCTCGCCCATAAGGAGGATTACAGAAAACTGTATTACCTTCCCAACTTTGATCTAATCCATCATCATCCATGGTAAAATATTTTCTACACTTTGCATTCTCATGCGTCGCACATGGATCTAAATCAAAACCAAACTCCATGTTAAGATCATCAAATAACTTTTGTGGTGTAGCCCATTCATTTGATTTACTGCTAAACATTATATTCATATCTCACCGTCCTTTACTAAACCAAGCTTTAGTTCTCTATTAAACTCTGATATAATATTCTCATAATGATATATGAGAGGTGTTTACTATGTCTTTAAAATTTTATAGAATTATTTCTGTAATATTAGCTTCCTTTTGCCTTGGATTTTTTATATATGATATAGCTTATACAGGCAGTTTTAGCTTTCCTCTTCTGGTTGGTTCATGTACATTTATGGCTACTATGTTTGTAAATGACCTAGATAGAATGAAATCCTTATATAAGTCTTTCATAATCTCTACGATCTTCATCTTAATAGCTATTTATTTCATATAATGTATTCTCTAAACACAATATTTGTTAAACAATTCAATATTAATATATAAATATTAATTATATATATAATTTTATTTTATATATGTTATAATATTAAATGGGTGCACCATACATAAAGGAGTGATACTATGTCTAATAGTGAAAAAATATACAATTTTTTAAAAGAAAAGTCAAGAGAAGAAGGTCAAAGAATTATATTATGCAATCCTACTATCTTATCAACTAAGTTAGATATTGCAGAAGAAAATGTTATCCCTGCAGTTATGGACCTCGAAGACGAACGTAAAGTCACAAGGCATCTTAGTGGAAGAAAAGGAAATTTCCACGCCATAACTTTATCTTAACTTCATGAATCAATTGGTGCACCTTCCTAAGCAAAATCAATCTTTAGTTTTTTAATTCCTTCCCATCTTATGAAATTTGATATATAATTTAGATATAAGATGAGGAGGTGCTACAATGCTAAAAAAATTGGTTTACTTACTACTTGTTGCTTTTGTTTCATTTATTGGCTTTGAAATATTCAATCATTCGTTCGGTAAGGGTATTGGAATAGATGTATTAAACGCAACACAAATATTAGGTACTGTAATAACCTGCTGTACATACTTAATTCTCTCTAAAATTAATGAACTTAAGAAACTATACTCTCTACAGCAAAACACCACTTCTGAAAACTAATATTTTGCCTGTATACATTTTTTTGATCTAAGTGGGGTTAACTATTGACATCATACCTAATGCAAGATTAAATCCATCTTCGAAACCACTTTTATACATATATTTATTTTCAATTGCCTCTAGGTTAGTTGTTTTTTCTTCATGGTGAAATACAAGTTTCCTTTTGCTACGATCAAGTTCGTTCATTATTTTATTATAAGCATCTATGTAGTCATTCAACGCAGTTTTATATTCTAAGTCATTTGATTCTGCTCTAACAGTTTCATGTTCCAGCATCTTATCTTCGATAAATCTGTTATAATCTCCCATACCTAAATTAATAACTACTTGCTCTAATGTTCTTTTTTCCATAATTTAATCCTCCTGGTAATCTATATTTGACTTTTGCTTATCTACTCGCTCAGTAACTCATATATTCTCTTTAAATCCTCAAATGCTTCACGTAAGTCATAGTCTACATATCTATTAACCGCTTCAATTTCTTGTCTATAAGCTCTTATTTTCTGTACTTGACTTTGGTCTTTGGTTAGTATTTCTACTAGATCAACCATTTTGCCATATACAAATTCTAATAGCTCATTAACTTGTGTTGGATTCTTCTCAAAGTCTTCCTTGGCCGGATAATATTTATAAACATATTTAACTCCTATTTCAACCAGCTGTTCATCTGTAATATCTTTTACCTCACCAAATATGCTTATATCCATAATCAACTCTCCTTGAATACTAATTTTTCCTTGATATATGTCATATCTATTATGCCTTTTCCACCGTCACGATTCTTTTTAACCTTAAGTTGTGTAACGATTTGCTGTATGGGATCTGGTGATTCATGGTCTCTAATAAGTTCCCATCTTTGATCTATATCGAATTGGATTTGTCCTGAACCTCTAATACTCCCATCTTTTGCTTTCGATACTATCAGTAACACCGGAGTATTGAACTTTCTGGCCAACTTCTTTAGCTCATGCGTGTTCTTACCTGCATTCTCCCAATCTTCCCCATCACCTTCTAGTAATTGCAGATAATCAACTATTATCAAACTGGGTTTATTACTTTCTTGCATACTGGTTTTATTTATTTTGGTCTTTATTTCAGTTACCGTATTCGCTGTCAATTCATCAGCATAGATGTGTAGGTTTTCAAATAGTACTTTATCTTCAAATTTTGCAATATTGCCTATATCTTTCTTTTTCAAGTTCTTTTTTGGGTTGGATAGTGATGATATATTGATATCCACAAGTGAAGGTGTTATTCTGAACCCTATCTGTTTATTACTCATTTCATATGCAAAGAAGTCTACTCTTTCACCTCTTTTAGCTATGTTGCAAGCCATATTCAGTGCTAATAATGATTTTCCAACATTGGGATCCGCTTCAAGTGTAATTAATTCACCTTCTTTAAGTCCACATACCATTCTATCTAAGGCGAAATAGCCTGTTCTAAGCCCTCTTATATCGTCATCAGCTTTCATCCTTAAACCAACGTCATATATCGTGTCTTGGATTATATCCCTGGTGCTTTTATGCTTTGCCGCTTCCTCTTCTATCTGTGGAATTACTGATAAAAAGTTATGTATCTCTTTAATGTCTTTGTTCTTCACTCTTTCATATAATTCTCTTGCAAATATATCTAGATCACTCAAATGCTTACGCTCTTTTAATTGCATGATGTGATTGTCAATATACGCACTGGTAGAAACCTTGTTCATGATATCTTTGAGTGCTTCAAATTCAACATTAGCACTTAAGGTAGGAATATCGATGGCTTTCTCTGCCACATATAATTGCTTCATAACCTTAAAAACTGGTTTTAGATATGTGAAGTGTTCCTCTGTTAAGCTTGTCATTACTTTATCTGCTGCTAGTTCATCCAATAAACATGCACCTATAACTTGTTTTTCTAGCATTCAACATCATTCCTTTTTATGAATTCTTCCGTTTTACGTCTTGCTTCATCACTCACTGTACTAGTTGGCTTAGCTTCCTTTTCCTCAACATATTTATCAATTATGTATCTCTCATACTTTGCGCCACCTTCTAGGTATTCCTCATATATCAGTGGCGAGCCAGCGTTATTTGAAATCTTTTGAGAATAGAATATGTCTAGTCCTCTTTTCTTAACTGGATATTGATTGTTTTTAGTGCTTTCACAAATATCTGAATGTCTTCTAAGCAATGCCTTTAATTCATCTGCTGTATATTCTTTTAGTGCCTTATTAAGAGATTTCTTCATGCTGTCTGTAAGCTTTTTATGTTTTACTAAATCCAACTCCACGTAATAATCAAATATTGATTTTATGGATTCGTTCAAAACTTGCTTTTGGACTATATTATTTTTATTATCATTCTTGTCATTATTATCATTCTTGTTTATATTGTAGGATGAATGTTGGTTTCGTAGATTACTCGTAACTTTTTCATTAGTGGTTTCATTGTTGGATTCATACGTTTTAAATTCTTGGTAAATACTGTATTTATCAATAGTTACAAGCATGCCATGCGTAGCTTTCGTTGTTGTTATCATTGTTGTATCCGTGTCGTATTCGTAGCTACCTTCACAAGGATTTCGTAACCACTTAAAAACCGTGTATATTTTATCCTTTGATGGAGTTACTTTTCTATACCCAACATACCAACTACAGGCATTTTGTATCTCTGGAATGCTTGTATATAATTGCCCTCTTTTTAATCCATTAAAGTCCTTATGTTGTGCTCTAACTAACAGATAAAGCCATACCTTTATGTAAAGAGGTGGTTTCTGCCATATTTTACTTTCAACTATTGCTCTGCTTATTAAGATACAGCCCTTCAATACTTATCACCTCATTTGATAATCAATGTCTTAACCTTAATTTGATATTGTATTTTTATCCAAGATGGGCTATAATAGACTTGCTTAGAGTTATTAAAGCCTATCTTAGATGGGATTAGATCTATTGGTATATAGGTCTATTTTTTTGTCCTTTTTTCATAACCGCTCCTTTCTGTAGATACTACATAAATTACTTAGTATCCACTATATACCCCATTCATTTTTTAGCTTAGAATTGATAAATTTCATAATTTCCGTATTACCGTCTTTGTTATCCGGATGGAAGGAAATTGCCATGCGTTTATATATGGTCTTAAGCATGTCCTTCTCCTTATCTGTATAGGATGGAGTTGATGAGAATAAGCTGCTGTAATCGTAATTACTATAGTTATTGTGATAGTTACTGTATTGCTCCCTATACTCCTGTTGTTGCTTGTATTGAGCCTTTATTTCCTTTAGCTTTGGCTCATTCCATAACTCACCAAATACGTTATAACATTTATCATATGTATTTGATCCGTATATCTCCTCAAAATTTACCTTGGCATTACGATATGCTGCTGTTAATTCATCATGCTTTTTACTGGTCTTGTACTCCTCCGTTTGTTGGTATTCCTCAATCAATGGTTGCCGTATCTTTTCAATCTCGCTATAAGCGTATTCGTATACTTCATCTATGGACTTATTAACGTGACTACAAAACTCATGAATCTTTTTTTCTTTGTTGCTTTTTGGTCTTACATCAAGGTAATACCACAAGCAAAACATTTCGTCAGTTAACCAGTAATAATCTGCACTTAATATTACATATTGGTGTTTTTTACTTTTTCCATTTTCTCTATAGCTATGACATAATATAAATTTATAAGTATCCTTTAATGGTCTATCAAATCTATCATCACTAGAGTAATATCGTGCTTCACCAATTGATGTAAAAAAACATACCTCTAATTCCTTTGGTCGACCTAATGACTTTCGCTTCATTGGTCTTTTTTCTACCCTGATATACATATATACTCCTTCCTGTGGGTACTAAAGATAATATCTAGTATCTGCATTGTACTTTATGTGTAGATACCTTAAAAATTATTAAGTATCCACTGTTTAGAAAGGTGTATTTTAAACTTCTTTTAGGTATCTAGGCATTGTTTTTTTAGCTCTAACTATCTTACCTGTTTGGTTATTCTTACTAAATTGCTTTCCCTCTGATTCAAACATGGTATAGGTTGTTACCCCTTGTTCCTCCATGAACTCTTCCATGATTCCTTTATCGCCTTGACTTACCCTAATGTCACTCATTACCTGCATTTCTTTAACAACGAACATCCTAGTATTCATATTCATATAATCCCATAATAGATTATCAACATTGTCGCCTATGGGTGTATCTAGTCCTATTTTTTTGCACTCATGCATTGTGTAATAATAATCTTTACATTCCCACTTAGCCCCGTCATATTCTTTTGTAACTGGAAATATCTGCATCAATTCTCTTGGTGTCAACTCACTTATAAGGGTTTTTACTAGAGTACATAATCCAAACCATATTTTAAGTTTTTCAATATCATGTTTGTCATGATCAGATTTATGTACTATAGTCTTTAACCCATAGAATATTAGCTGTTTTTTAGTGTCTTTATCTACTTTCCCATCACTTTCTGCACCAATGTTAAGCTTTCTTATGTACGCATTTAGATAAATCGAAAATAAATTAGGCTTGTCCTTTTCTTTAAAACCACCTTGTATTACTTTTAAACTCATATTGCCCGCCTCCTATGCTGAAAAATCTCTATTGTAGGATGTATATTATTCTTCTTAAGTAGTTCATATAAGAATAGTCTGCCTTTTTGAGTCCATTTCGTACGCATTTTCACGTCTGGTCTGCCATCCTTATGAGTGATATTAATTGTTTCTGAATGGGTATATCCCTTATTATGATATTTGTGATATAAAAGCCATTGCTTGCCTTGTTTATACTGAACACCGAAATCATGTAATAATGCATTCATAGCTTGTCCGCTCATACCGTAGTCTTTCGCTATCTGACTTATATTCACTAACCCCTTATTTTTTAGGATAGTATCTACATAATCGGCTTTGGGTTTTAACTCGCCTATGATTTGCTCTTTTTGCTTGTTTTCAATCTGTAATTGTTCATTCTTTTCAGCCTCATCTGCTAGTTCTCGTAATGCTTCTGTATAGGTCTTAGGTAGTTTGAATTTCTCTCTCATATTAAAGTAACCATCAACTAATTTTTCGTATTGATCCCATGCTAGGTCATCCTCCATGATCTTTAAAAGCTTTGAGTAACCTCTTTCTGATAAGGTATAGATTCCTGAATTTAAACCCTTTGCTCTTAATCCTCTATATGAATTAATTGCTTGTTGTGAAAATCCAAACTCTTTTATTTCGGAATCAGCCATGCCGACACCTAACAAATCAACAATATCAATTCCATCTTTGAACCTTTTACGATTGTTATTTATTAATTCATTAATGTGAGAAACCTTCCTGTCATATATTTGAGCAATCTCTCTTATCAATATACTTCTCTTACCTTCACCAAATCCTCCTTCTATATGGTGGAACTTCATGCCTTCAACTTCTGTGATACCTTTTAACATTAACTTCTTCATTTAATCATCCTTTCTAAGCTAACTTTACGCCTGTTGTTTCAAACACTTTCTTTACTACCTGTTCTGTATATGCACACGATTCTTTATTGAAATAATTGAGAATCTGCTGTCCAGTGAACATTGTAATCGACTTCACCTTTCTGTGCCCTAATCCGTCGCTTATAAATCTCTTTACGGTAGAATCTGAACATTGTAATCTATCTGCCAAGCCTTTAATGTCAAACACTTCCCATGGATGGATTATGACGCTGTGCCCTGTGTTTATTATTTTTTTAGGCATATATCTTCAGCACCTCCTGTAAAATAATTTCTTGACTTGCCACACATATTGTGTTAGTATATTCGTGAACACAATATGTGTGTTTAGTTTGTAAAAAAAAGTTGCTTAATATCAGCTTGAGGATATTTGTTTAAAAAACGTTTAATAAAATTGTAGCTAGGATTTCTTTCCCCTCGCTCTATCTTCTCATAGTACGGAAGGGTGAAGGCAACTTCAATTGCCATTTGTTCCTGAGTTAATCCTAGTGCGTTCCTAAACGTTGTAAGGTGTGTAAGCGGATGTTTTTTGATAAAAGTTCCTCCTTTCCAAAGTAACAGTTAGTGTGTTTATGGGTATATGTTAACACACGACTTGTGTTGCTGTCAATACTTTTTTTTACAACTTAATTTATTTGTAGTTGGAGGTATTAGTATGTTTAGCCATAAGCTAAAGACGTTAAGAGAAAAAAGTGGGTTAACCCAAAAAGAATTGAGCCTTAAGTTAGGGTTTAAATCCCCTAATGTATACGGTATGTACGAAAGAGAAGAAAGAGAGCCAAATTTTGACACATTAAAAAAAATCAGCTCTTATTTTGGAGTTACGATTGACTATTTAATATCGGATGAATCATCTATAGCTGAAAAAATTGTTGAAAAGCGTTTTTCTAAAGAATTCGAAGCTATGCAAGAAGCGTTTGATAAAATGTCTCCTAAGATGCAAAAGAAAATGATTAAAATGTTTAACACCTTCATAGAAGAAGATGAGGAGGATTAATCTATGGGACGTCTAATAAAGCAAAGGACTTCATGGGCTATCCGTTTTGATCTCCCGGTTGCGACTGGTGAAAGAAAACAACGACAAATAAGCGGATTTAGAACCAAGGGCGAAGCAAAAAAAGCCCTTACTGAAATAGAGAATAAGTTAATTAACAATACGTATATAACTGAAGATTTAACTATTGACCAAATGTTTGAGGTATGGTTTCAAGACTATGTTAATATTAGGTTAGCCCCTAAGACTCAGTTATACTATACAGGACTATATGAAAATTATATTAAACCATACTTTGAGTATATTTACTTGAAAAATTTAAGGGCTAATATAATAGAGAAATTTTATGATGATTTAAAAAGGAAAGGGGCTTCTGACGATATAATATTTAAGTGTCATAAGACATTGAGAGCGTGCTTGAATAAAGCTTATAAATGGTCATATGCTGGTAATAAGATAATGGATCGTGTTACCTCACCGAAAGAACCCAAAGCTGATACCAACTTTTGGGAACCGCCAACAATAAAAAAGGCTCTCGCTGAAACAGCAAACTCCAGTGTATTTTTTCACATCTGCACATCTCTTCATTTGGGTCTTAGATTAGGCGAGGTCTGTGCACTGGTGCACGAAGATGTAGACTTTAATAAAAAGGTTATTAGAGTTAATAAGACTTTACAATATTTAAAGGGCGAAGTAATTGTTAAAGAACCTAAAACAGAAAGCTCTAAAAGAGAAATTCCACTTACTCATGGAATGCTAACATTTTTTAGAAAAGCAATCAAGAAATCTAAAGAGAATCAACTATTCATGGGTGATAAATATAACAAAACATATATAAATAATTTTAGCGTTTTTGAAAATGGGGACATTATGACAGATTCATATGTAACTAAAAGGTTTAAAAAGGATATAGAGAAACTTGACTTACCATCCATTCGATTCCATGACTTAAGGCATAGTTGTGCATCATGGTTAATAAGCAATGATGTTGACTTAAAAACAGTACAGGAAATATTAGGTCATGCAGAGTACAGCACAACTGCCAATATATACGCACATGTAACCAAGGAAAAGAAAAAACAAGCACTTGAAAAGCTGGGATTTTAATTTTTTTTTGCATATTCTTGTGCACGGTCCGTGCACGATACACTTTTGTAAAATTTATCCAACCTCTCAAACCCTTGTATAATCAACGTTTCCGGCGGGATTCGAACCCACGGCCTACCGCTTAGGAGGCGGTCGCTCTATCCTGCTGAGCTACGGAAACATATTTGCACATCTGTACTATATTTTATCATGTTTTGAGTGATAGTCAAGTACATAATGATCTTGATATTTATTTTATATATTCTTCGTTTATTTATCCCAAAAGAAAAAGGCGGGTTATATATAAACCCACCTTTTAATATAGTTACTCTTTTAATCTATGCCGCATCCTTAACTTCTTCAACTGGCATCTCGATAATACCGTCTTCAACTAACTTGTTTACGTTAATGGACTTAACATTAGGTGTTCTACCATCCTCTGAAGTAGGGATTGTAAGCTCACCGTCGATAATCATTTGATATACAGTATCTTTAACTGAGCTCTCTAAATCCATGCCCATAAGCTTCCAGTTATTATCGCAAGTAGGTGTTACTTCACCCATCTTTACATCTTTCACATAGGTGATGATTAAGTCACGAATACGACCTGCATCTTGCATTGTTTCATAGGAATCAAAATACTTATCTTCTGCTGTTACAAGACCAAGACCCATAATTGTACCAAAACGGTAGTTGTTAACCGCTAATTTATAAATCTTAGTATCATCAATAGGCTCACCATTAAATAAGAGATTAGTCACACGCGCACCAGCTTCTTTTGATATATCAATATCATAGGTTACGCCAGCAAACATATCGTAGTTATAACCACGAATCTCTGGATTAAAGCTTATAGTAATGTCGCCTTCTTCATATGTATTATAATAACTTGCAGACCACTCCATATAGGATTTTAAGTTAGCACCCGTGATATTCACACCAACTAATGTGTTAGGATACTTGTAGATGTTAGCAACATCTTTCTTTTTGAAATCGCCTTGTAATAAGTTCATATCTGTTTTGAATGCTGCCGCTGAACTAATATCTGCTTCAGCATAATGCATCTGTACTTCGTTGATAAAATCAATAAGTGATGTATCTTCAATTTGTGTTGTAGGCATAGTGGTTACTTTTGCTTCGCCAGTGATGTAATCAACACGTTTAACAAAATCATCAGAAATTGTTCCAACAACAAGGTTAGCATCAGCTACAGACTCATCATGTACAAAAGCAAATTCGCTCATAATGTCTTTATCTTCTTCAACAGGTTTTGTCTCAATGTTTTCTGTTGTTACACCATCAACTGTCCATCCATCTTTACCTTTTGATAGAGCTACTTCTGCTTTTGCAAGTGCCCAACCATAACGACCAGGCTCAATTAATTTAACGCCATTTACTTCAACGTCGTTAACCTTAGAGTGAGCATGTCCTAAGAACATCACATCAAATTCAGGACAAGCGTTGGCGATATCTGCAGCGCCTTCATAACCGTGCTCACCTTCTTCTCCAAGGTGGAATGCACCAACAAGAACATCGTATTTACCTTCTAATTCTTTTACAACTTTTTTAGCTTCATCAACAGTACTTTTGAAAGTTAAACCTTCAAAGTGACTTGGAGAACTAGCTTCCCAAACAGGTACATGTGGAGGCATAAGTCCAACAATTGCTACACGTACACCCTCTTTTTCAATAATGGTATAAGGCTTAACAAAACGTGTACCATCTTCCTTGTAAATATTGGCAGCTAATACATCATTTTTAAAACCTTCAACATTCTTTGTAATAAACGTTTTTTCAAAGTTAAATTCATGGTTACCAATTGTCCAAGTATCATAGCCCATGCTATTCATAGCCATAACCATTGGATGAACAGGTAAGTTATTAAATAACTCAGCACTATTATCTTGAACTGTATCACCACAATCCATTAAGATAACATTAGGATTCTTAGCTCTTTCTGCTTTGACTAATGTAGCAATCTTAGCTAGTCCTGCATCTGTATCTGGACTGTCTGTTGCATAGTCATAGGCATAGATACGTCCATGTAAATCTGATGTACCTAACAAACTAATTTTCACTTCTTCATTCGTAATTTTCTCTTCACTATCAGGAATTTTGATTTCTTGATTTGGATATATAAGATGTGGATTCTTTAAATTATTGTACTTACTTAACTCTTCCCAATCCATTTCGTATTTCTCTGCGATTTTCCAGAGCATTTCCCCTGGTTGCACCACATGTGTCTCTGCTGCCATTGCAAAACTTGTCCACATCATGGATAATACTAAGGCAATAGCTAAGATACTACTTAATTTCTTGAATTTTCTCATGCTTAATCCTCCCAGATATTTATTAAGGTCTATAGATACCTTAACTCTAAGTGTAATATATATAATTATAAAATTCAATATATTGCAGAATAATAAGTGTTAATAATGCTTTAAATATTATAATACTTACGTTAATAAAATTATAACAGCAAAAAAATTAATTAAATAAACAATTATTTGGTAGAATTTACAAAATAGAAAGTAGAGCTTCTTATAAGACTAGGAAAGGTTGAACCATAACCGTGGCTCAACCTCTTTTATATACATTATATGCTATTCAAATGAACCATACGATGGCTTTATTTTATAAAATGTCTGCTAAATGAATATCTTTTGTATGAGGATATACTATATCCGCTTGATTAAGAACAGATGCGTCTCCAATACCTACTGCTAACATGCCTGCTGACTTAATGGCTTCTACACCTGCTTCAGCATCCTCAACACCTACACATTCTGTTGGGTCTACCCCCAAGTCATGAGCAGCTTTTAAGAAGATATCAGGGGCTGGCTTACCCTTTTCAACAGATGCTGGATCAACAATATAATCGATATAGTCTTTGATACCTAATAAGTTAACAAGTGTCGGTGCGTTCTTAGAAGCACTTCCAATTGCAATCTTGATACCTTTCTCTTTTAGTCCTTCAAAAAGCGTCTTCACACCTTCAAATAGATCTTCTTTCGTACACTTAAGGATCATTTCTTTGTAATTTTCATTTTTCTTAAAAGCCAGTTCTGCTTTTTCTTCTGCTGTAAAATCGTTGGCACGGTTACCATATGCTAAAATACGCTCAAGTGAATCCATTCTTGACACACCTTTTAATTTCTCATTAAATGTACGATCAATTTCGATTCCCAACTCATTAGCACATTGTTTCCATGCTTGATAATGTTGCTCACTTGTTTCAGTGATGACACCATCCATATCAAAAATAAATAATTTATATTTAGTCATTATGCCTACCATCCTTCCATATATCATTTTCTCTAAAAAATTATACACTATATAAAGCGAACCATCAATAGCATTAAGTCATCATTATACATGTTGATGTCTCTTATAACTAACTCTATTGGGTCATAATAATGGTAATGGTGTCAAAAGTATTTAGTAATGATTGACTTATATGGATGAAAAAGATTTAGCGGAAATTGTTTTATACATGCCAAATAAATGATATAATAATAGATAACGCAAATTTATATTAAAATGCTGCAAAGATTATTATCAAGGTGAAATTAAGGTAGGTGATTGGGTGATTCAATATTCTCTCGTTGATATCCGAAAATTATGTAATGATACCACTTTTATGCGTGGTGTAAAATATTATAACAAAGGGCATGTGAACGATATAGAGTTTTATCATGATTTTTTTGAAGTTAAGGTCCAAGGAAATGACCTCTATAATGTCCTGATCGAATTCGACAATAATACAGGGAAAATCAACTATACAGAATGTAATTGTCAGGCGTATCATAAATATACAGGTATTTGTAAACATATTGTAGCAGCATTACTTACCATTCTATATAAAAAAGAAGCATTCAATAAACATGCCGTTCAGAAATCCTACGACCATATTATTGAGAATTTTTCTGATGCTCTTACAAAAGGTATGTGGAAACACCAAGCCAAAACCATGGTGAACCTGGAAATCACTTTTTACCCTGTGGATGTTACCAATCGCTATGTTACCTCGTCCTATCGGCTAAGGGTAGGTGAAAAACGCCTATATGCCTTAAAAAACTTTGATGAGTTTTATAGACAATATAAAAAGGGTCGACTGAATTTTGGTAAAGAATTTAACTATGATTCTTCCTATCACTATTTCAATGACATTGATGATACTTTTTTAAATACACTAGGTGACTATTTTCAAATGGAAGCTTTTATTAAGCAAGAAAGTAGTTATAGCGGATTTAATTCATCTAATAAAAATAACTTAGCTATCCCTGAAATTTATGTTAAAAAAACCTTATCTCTACTTGAAGATCGCTCTTTTCATATGAGTTATCATGATATTATTTTTAGAGATTGTCATATATTAACAGATATCAACATGGTATTTGATGTGACCAAAACGGAGCATGAGATATGTATTTCCATTAAAGATTATTTGAATTTCTTTCCACTTACGAAAGATTGTCAGTATGTTTTCTATGATGATAATATCTATAAATTAGACCAAGAAAAGCAGCGTCTATTTCAGGTTATATATAAAACCTTTAATAATGAAAGCAAGTCCATTGAACTTGGCGATCGGTATAAACATAAATTTGTTTCGTCTATTCTTCCTGCTCTTAAGGAAATGGGCACCGTATCTATGGATACAGAAATCAAACAGAAGCTCTATACCGAAGATCTCATATGTGAAATTTATTTGGATAAATATTTCAATACAGTAAAAGGTACCGTGACCTTTAACTATGGTGACTATAAAATAGGTGTTATACCCGTTAATGAGCCTAACTTACCACCCGATTTAATTCTTGTGCAGGATATAAAGAAAGAATCTAATATATTATCCTTACTAGCAGAAGCCTCATGTATTCAGAAGGAAGAACATGATTTTTTCACCATTGACCATGAAGATGCTCTCTATGATTTTATATACTATTATCTCCCTAAGTTACAAGAAATGGCTACAATCTATTACTCTGAGAATTTTAAAAATATCCATATTAAGGAGAAACACGCTATTGGTGGTGGCATCAAGCTTAATGAGACCTCTAATATGCTAGAATTTACCTTTAACATTGATGGTATTGATCAATCAGAGTTATCAGCTATTATGAAATCTCTCAAGGAGAAAAAACGTTATTATAAACTGAAGAACGGTGGGTTTTTACCTCTTGATAATGAAGAAACTGAAAATGTAGGTACATTGATTAATCAGCTGAATCTATCTGCCAAAGATTTTGACAAGGCGATTATTGAAATCCCAAAATACCGTGCTTTATATATGGACTCACTACTACGTGATAAACATATAAAAGTTTTCAATCGTAACCAAAGCTTCAAAAAATTAGTGAGTGATATAAAAGAACCAGGGGATATGCATTTCACACCTCCTGAGGACCTTGCAAATATTCTTAGAGATTATCAAAAACTAGGTTTTAAATGGCTACGTACTTTGGCTTATTATGGCTTTGGGGGTATATTAGCAGATGATATGGGTCTAGGAAAGACCTTACAATCCATAGCCCTTATACAATCAACAAAGTCCGGCAACCCTTCCTTAGTGGTTGCTCCCACTTCCTTAGTCTATAACTGGGAAGATGAGATTAATAAGTTCGCCCCCCATATGAAGGTACTGGTCATTACGGGACCAAGAAATGACCGTGAAGCGCTATTTGATGCTATTAAGAGCAGTGATGTGATTATAACCTCCTATGGCTTACTAAAGCGAGATATAGAGGACTATGACGCCTATACCTTTGAATATTGCTTTATTGATGAAGCTCAGCATATTAAAAACCCCAGTTCCCTTAACGCTAAGACCGTTAAGCTGATCCGGTCAAAAATACGCTTTGCCTTAACAGGTACACCTATTGAAAATTCATTGACTGAATTATGGTCTATTTTTGATTTTATACTTCCAGGGTATTTGTTGAGTCACAAGAAGTTCATTGTTCAATATGAACGCCCAATTATTAAGCATCAAGATGAAATAGCTTTACAGCAATTGAATACCCAGATACGTCCTTTTATTCTTCGTCGCTTAAAACAAGATGTCCTAACAGAATTACCGCCTAAGATTGAAACCAAGATGACCACAGAACTGACGGAGAGCCAGAAAAAAATATACTTAGGCTATATGCAGCAAATAAAAAAAGATTTGGCTATTGAATTTAAAAATAAAGGCGTTAATCGAAGTGCTATTAAGGTATTAGCTGCCCTTACAAGGCTCCGCCAAATCTGTTGTCATCCATCCACATTTATTGATGATTACACAGGTGATAGCGGTAAATTACAGCTTCTTCTAGAATTGGTTACAGATGCCGTTGAAAGTGGTCACCGCATTCTTATTTTTTCTGGCTTCACCAGTATGTTAAGTATGATAAGAGATTTGTTAGATCAATATACAATCTCCAACTACTATCTGGACGGTTCAACATCACCTGAGAATCGAAGAGATATGGTGCATAACTTCAATTCAGGTGATACCAGTGTGTTCTTGATTTCTCTAAAAGCAGGTGGAACAGGTCTTAACTTAACAGGTGCAGATATGGTCATCCATTATGATCCATGGTGGAATCCAGCCGTAGAAGATCAAGCTACTGATAGAGCTTATCGCATCGGACAGAATAAATCGGTTCAGGTATTTAAGCTCATTACAGCTGGTACAATTGAAGAACGCATCTACCAGCTTCAACAACGTAAGAAATCCATGATTGATGCTGTCATTAAACCTGGTGAGACCCTCTTAACTAAATTAGGAGAAGAAGAGATTCGGGCATTGTTTGATATGTAATAAAATAAGCATTTTCAGGTTAAGCTTAAGGATCGATCTGTTATCAAAAGAATAAAGTTTTAAATAGCAAACGGGGCTGTCTCATAAAAGCAAATAATGTTATGTCAAAAACCTCTAGCCTACAATATTGCTTTTATGAGACAGCCCCGTTCGTTACTTAAATAAAGCCAATACAAATATTTCTATATCAAATACTATTTATCACAAATACTATTATCGCCCATATGCATCATCTTTTTAAATACTATTATCAGATAATATACATTATATTACTCCTTGAAAAATAGTTATCTAATTGCTCTTCAAAAAAAATTTTCATGTCCCTTAATTGCTCTTTGTCATAGACATATTTACCATATCCAAATTGCCCGTATTTAAAGTTACGTTGGCTATCCTCCATAGGGAGTGTTGTATGAGGAAAAATATCCATAATACGATTTTTTGCCTTGGTGGTATAACGATGAGAAATAACTTCAAATGTAATATCTTTATGTTTATCCCTAGGTATTTCTTTTGCCAATTCTTTTATTAATAGCTTATAATCTGTTTTCCAGTTATCATACAAAAACACAGGTGCAATGATAAATCCTGTTGGATAACCTGCATCAATGACTTTAGATGCTGCCTTAATACGTTTTGCCATGGATGGGGTTCGGTGCTCATAACTGGTGATGACTTTATTGGTGTTTATACTAAAACGAATGGTTGTATGTCCTTTATGATCTAAGTTTAATAAAGGTTCTATCTGAGTGTACTTGGTCACAAATCGAAATCTTCCATGCTCTTCTTCCGCAAAAAAGGTTATGGCTTCTTTAAGAGCGTGGGTATAGGATTCAACGGGCAATGGATCGGATGTAGCTGCTCCTTCAAAAATTGTTATGCCCTCACGACTATCAATATACTTCTTAGCACGTTGCAATATCGCCTTTATATTAACATATACTCTAGTATATGGTTTATCGCCTAACCTCGTATTTAAGTAACAATACTCGCACTGACCAAGACATCCTGTAACCAATGGTAATTGGTAATGAGCAGATGGTTTACATGTTTGAAAATCCAGACTTTTCCTAACGCCAATAACAAGGGTATTTTTCCCTTCAACATACTTTTCTTTTTTACTCACACCAGGAATGCCTTTGGTTCGTGCACTTTCTAACATGACAATTATGACACCTTTTTTTTGAAACATCTCATGTAATTCTTTGCCTCGTGGATAAGCCAAGGCCTCTTTTTCAATGAGTACTCTTGTTGGATTAAACATCTTGTCACTCCTATAATTTTATGGTGGTATTATCCGTAAATTCCCAAGAAAGATCCATGTCTTTTAACTCATGCATTAGCCTAAATAAAGCTTGGTCTTTTTTCTTGGTTTCAAGCATAACATCATAATCACAAGAAACATGGTCTCTCATCTTCTCTATAAAAGCTGCAAAAGATTTTGCCTCAATAAAATCACTATGGCGTCGGTCAAGAGGAGACTCTTTTGGGCTGGAATAGTGAATTTTAGGAATGAATGGATCGCCATGCCATGTGTGAAAGATCTCTTTTATATAGTCGTATAGATTTTCACCACGATTATTACAAAGATAATGATGTGCATCAAGCACCATGGGTAAATCCAGACGATGACAAAGCTCTAGAACATCCAAAATATCAAAACTTTTATCATCATTTTCAATGATAATTTTATCTGTTATTTCTTTTGGGAAATATTTAAAATGGGTAATGAATCGTTCTAGAGAGGCTTGTTTACCTCCCTGTGCACTTCCTACATGTATAATAATTTTTCCTTCTGGATATTGCATATCATCTAGCATATAGGCCAGATATAGAAGATTACGAATGGTATTCTCAACCACCTTAGGATTAGTACTGTTAATGACATTAAATTGATCAGCATGAACATCTACCCGCATACCGAATCGCCTTATTAATTGACCGATATGCTTAAAGTCTTGTTTAAATAATCGCCGATAAGGCCACCCAATTACCTCATCATGTGTTGCTAATGGTACTAAAGAGGATGTTAATCGGTAAAAATGTATGTGATGCTCATCGTTATAACGAAGTATGGTTTCTAAATCTTCTAGGTTAGATTGTGTTACCTGTTTTAACTTGTTTATTTTTTGTTCAGAGGTCAAACTTTGATAATAACGATACGTAACTATGCTGGAAGATGTCACTTTCTCCAAGTTAAGTGCCAAAGCTACATAACCTAATCGTATATTCATTCCTTCACCTACTTTTATGACTAAGATTAGTATCCATCATCATCATTTTTTTATTCAGTTTCCTTATTAAGAATATTTAAAAAATAATTTAAAATAGAAGGATTATATGATATAATAAGTTCGACTACATTTGTAGCTATTCAAGAGAGGAGAATCTATTTTGAAAAAGAATGTTTTATCAATATGCATAATCGTAACACTTATAATGACGATTTCTTGCTCAAAGCAAGACAAAGACTTACATACACTTGACGAAAGCCTTACCTTTTTAACATCTGATGAATGCATGGGTAGATTACCAGGAACAGAAGGCAATGAACAAGCAGGATCCTATATTGCCGACAAATATGCTGCTAATGGATTAGATACATACGACGACGACTATTATCATATTTACGAACAGTCCGTTTATGATCCTGCTACTGCAACTCAAGAATTAACCGTTGTTTTCAAAGATCAGACAGAGAAAAATTATATTTTTGGTACGGATTTTCTGGGCTCTATGAATAAAAATGCCAAAATAAAAGCTGAGGTAACAACAGATACGAATGATATAGATAACAAAATCGTTTTATTGGATGAAAACTCACCACCCTTTAACCTTTCTAAATCGAAAGCTGTTGCCATTTTTACTAAAAAAGACTCATTATTCAAATCAAATTATATAAGAGAGTCCGATAAAAGCTATGTAAAAATAACCGATACATTGTATCATGACCTTACTACAAAGGACGTAGATCACGTATTATATAAGGATAATGTATCTACAGAAAACAAAGCGGTTAATAATGTTGTCGGCATTATTAAAGGAAATGATTCTACAAAAGCAGTTGTTTTATCTGCTCATTTTGATCATGTAGGCTATGCAGGCGACACCATCTTCCGAGGTGCCGTTGACAATGCCTCAGGTATAGCTATTATGCTTGAGCTAGCTGAACGCCTTAAAAAAAGTTCACAAAAGAAACCTTTTGAGATGGATATTATTTTTTCAGCCTTTAATGGTGAGGAATTTGGCCTTCTTGGTAGTAAAGCATTCAGTAACGACATTAAAAAACGCCATCAGCACATCTATAATATCAATGTGGACTGTGTTGGAAAAAATGATGGCGGAAAGTTATCTACTAATAGTCAACGTGAGGAAACAGGTTTAAATACGGAATTAAAGGAAGCTTTGCTTAAAAGCTTTTCTGAAAGTGATGTGGAGTTAGTGGATGTGCACTATGGTATGAGTGACCATGGCTCTTTTAATGATTTGAATTTCCCTGGTATTACCATTTGGCAATCTGACGTTATGGGTGAAAATGATACGACATCTATTCATACACCAGAAGATACCCTTGATATGATTGATTATGACTATATGAATCATGTTGTAGATGCCATTTACAATTTTATAATCGACCACGATGGTATGATGTTTCAAGCTAACAAAGATGTCTCTCTATCCCGTACTCTACTTCTGTCATTCAATGATGACAGTTTATTAAAAGAAGTCGCTTAAACAAATAGAAGCCCCTATAAAGGGGTCTATATAGCAAATAAACAAGGCTGTTTACCTATTGGCTAGTTTTCATTCACTAGCCTATGGTAAGCAGCCTTTTGATTATTCAAACTCAATATGCCCTTGTATGATACCGATCCCTTTGAAACGCATACCCTTAGATGGGATACCCATCAGATCATCTTTGTTAATGCACATCTCTAATTTAAAATTAAGACAGTCTATGTGTAATATATATATCTCTTCGTGGGTAATCCTATTTTCTATTACCCGATAATCCAAGATGGTTCCCAAAAGAGAATATTCTGCTTCATGGAGTCCATGGGGAATAAAATACCCTTCTAATATGGTCAATAAATCTTCGTGTTTAGAGCGGTATTGAAATATCTCTTCTGTCTGTTCTGCATCTATTTCCAGCAAAGAGATGGCTTCTTCATCACCGTCTTTGGCCATTTCCAGTAAAGATGCTCGCCATTTTTCCTCTTCTTCCTCCACCATCATATCGACTTCATCTCTATTTATAGGCAATATGACCGCTCCTTCTGTAGAAAAAGCAACTAATCGAAGGCATCGTATATAAGCATCCTTCTCTTCACCAATATCCAAGTAATCCACTAGATTCTGTAGATAGAAGGTCATGGCGTTACCTGTTTTATCATCTTCAAAAAAACCATAGTACTCGTCTTTACCATAATCATCCTCAATTACGTCAATTTCCCCAACATCCATGGTGATTGAACCTTTCTTATAAGGTAACACTGCGGATACTTTTATTTCTTCAAGGTCATCTAGCTCACCACGAATCATGATGCCTAGTTCTTCATGATATTTTTTATGATACTCTATTTTCATCTTATCCTTACCAAAGTTAGAAATATATTTTTCTGTTGGATGTTGAATAATATCTCTGATTAATTCTTTCATCTGTTCTTTTTTGGAATATCCTTTAAATCCAACTGCACTTAAGTACTTTTCCATTTTAATCACCACTCTTTTTGCTTATAATAAGCCAAATAGAACCATCATGTAGTGCATGCATACCTAACTAGCCATTTGACTTATATTCTCATCATACCCATTAATAACGTCTATATATCTATATCGTAATTGCAGTTAGAACTATAGTATCACTCTATTCTTCAATTGTCTAGCTTTATGAATTAGAAATATATACAAAGAGCCACCTTAACAATACTTAATAGCCTAGGATTCTATGGTAAAATAGTATCCTATTAGCCTTAAGGTATTAACCAAGGTAGCTCTTCATGGTATTATGATTTAAAGTTGTCTTAGTGCTTGTTCAATATCTGCTTTAATGTCCTCTATGTTTTCAATACCCACAGAAAAGCGTATTAAATCAGGTCTTACTCCAGAAGAAATCTGCTCTTCTTCTGTTAACTGACGATGAGTCGTACTTGCTGGATGAAGCATACAAGATCTCGTATCCGCTACATGCACCACAAGTGCAATCATTTTCAAAGAATCAATGAGTTTCTCTCCTGCTACTCTTCCACCCTTCACTCCAAAAGTTAATACACCACTACATCCCAGAGGCAAGTATTTCTTTGTTAGATGATAACTGGGGTGACTCTCTAAACCAGGGTATACCACCCACTCAATCTGATCATGATTCTCTAACCATTTAGCAACAGCTAAGGCATTCTCACTATGACGCTCCATCCTAAGGGGTAATGTCTCTAGCCCTACACACATCAAAAAAGCATTAAAAGGACTCATGGTTGAACCCATATCACGTAATAATTGCACTCTTGCTTTGGTAATATATGCTGCTTCCTTAAAATCACTTACATATACCACACCGTGATAACTCTCATCTGGTGTGGTCATCTCTTTGAACTTGCTGTTGGCCCAGTTAAACTTACCACTATCAATAATCATGCCACCAACACTCGTGGCATGACCATCCGTATACTTGGTACAAGAATGAATCACAATATCTGCTCCATGCTCTATTGGACGACAGAGGTAAGGTGTAGCAAACGTATTATCGACAATTAGAGGCAAACCATGGTCATGTGCTAGAGCTGAAAACTTATGGAAATCTAATATGTTTAGTCCAGGGTTACCAATAGTCTCTGCAAACACAGCTTTGGTATTCGGCTGAATATAAGCTTTCAATTCTTCAAGGCTTAATTCAGGGTCTACAAAAGTCACGTCTATACCAAATTTCTTAAATGTTGTCTTTAATAAGGAAAAAGACCCTCCATATAATGTATTCGCTGCCAATAGGTGCTCACCTGCCGTACAGATGGTCATAACAGATATCATGGATGCTGCTTGCCCAGATGACGTTGCCATAGCACCTACGCCGCCTTCTAGCATAGCCATCTTCTTCTCTAGTGCTTCTACTGTAGGATTACTAATTCTAGTATACATATGTCCAGGTGCCTCTAGATCAAATAACTTAGCCACCTCTTCACACGAATTATATTTATACGTCGTACTCTGATAGATTGGCAAAACTCTAGGCTCCCCATTTCCTGGTTCATAGCCCCCTTGTACCGCTGCTGTTTCTATACGCCATTTATTGTTCATCTAATGACCTCCTTCTTAAGCATGTACCGTCTTTAAATATTGTATATATTATAGATTATAATGCATAAAAATTCAATAATAAGTCCATAGTATTTTCTTTCAATACCATTTTTTACTTTATTACAGTATCTTATTGACCTGTTATAATCAAAAAGTTTTACCCCCATACCATTATTTTTTAATCTATAGGTTTACATCCCCAATTATGTTTGCTAAAATAAAATATAGAATATTGAATACCAATTAGAGAAATGCTAAGGGTACGGACTTATTAGGGGGATTATCCAATGGAAGATATTAATAACTATCAAGAAGTCTCTGAGATTTTAAAAGTACTAGGGCATCCAGTTCGATTATGTATTGTCGATGGATTGCTACGAAATAAAGGATGTAATGTTTCATTCATGCAAAGCTGTCTTAACATACCTCAATCAACAGTCTCCCAGCATCTTGCTAAATTGAAGTCAGCAGGTATTATTGTCGGTGAACGAAACGGGCTTGAAATAAAATACAAAGTGGTTAACCAAATTACCATTGATCTTGTAACATCCTTATTCGCTGAATAAATGACACGAGAAGAAATCATCTCATCACTAATTAAGAAACCTTTCAAAACAAAAAAATGGATACTCGCTCTTTTTTATTGTATTTAAGAGTAGAGGTCCATTTTCTTATATGTTACAATTTATATCGTATCTAGCCCTAGACTAATTCACTGGGTTAATGACAGATTTATTGCTCATGTAAGGTTGCAAAGCAACAGGAATATTGACAGAGCCATCTTCATTTAAATTATTTTCTAAGAACGCTATTAACATCCTTGGTGGTGCCACAACCGTATTGTTTAAAGTATGTGCAAAAAACTTGCCGCTTTCTCCTACAGCACGGATTTTTAATCGGCGTGCTTGGGCATCGCCTAGATTAGAACAACTTCCAACTTCGAAGTATTTTTTCTGTCTAGGAGACCAAGCTTCTACATCAATAGACTTCACTTTTAAGTCCGCAAGATCACCTGAACAACATTCTAATGTTCTTACGGGAATATCCATAGAACGTAATAAATCGACTGTGTTTTGCCATAACTTATCAAACCAAACCATACTATCTTCAGGTTTACATACAACAATCATTTCTTGTTTTTCAAATTGATGAATTCGATATACACCTCTTTCTTCTATACCATGAGCTCCTTTCTCTTTTCTAAAACAAGGAGAATAGCTGGTCAAAGCATGTGGTAAAGAAGTTTCTTGTAAAATTGTATCAATGTATTTACCGATCATGGAATGTTCACTGGTTCCAATTAAATAGAGGTCCTCACCTTCGATTTTGTACATCATTGCATCCATTTCAGCAAAACTCATCACACCTGTAACGACATCACTACGAATCATAAAAGGTGGTATACAATAAGTAAAGCCACGATCAATCATAAAATCTCTAGCGTAAGAAATTACGGCAGAGTGAATTCTAGCAATATCTCCCATCAAATAATAAAACCCATTACCGGCAACCTTCCTAGCACTCTCTAAATCAACCCCACTAAATCGATTCATAATATCCATATGGTATGGAATCTCAAAGTCTGGTACGATAGGGTCCCCGAAGCGTTCTACCTCAACATTTTCACTATCATCTTTGCCTATGGGTACACTTGGATCAATGATGTTTGGGATAACCATCATAATTTTATTCACTTGCTCTGCTAATACTCTTTCTTTGTCTTCTAATTCGATTAAGCGATTAGAACTTGAAGCTACTTGTTTTTTGATCTCTTCTGCTTGGTCCTTTTCGCCTTTTGCCATGAAACCACCGATTTGCTTTGAAAGTTTTTTTCTCTCAGCTCTTAGATTATCAGCTTCTTGTTGTGTTGTCCTTCTTTCAACGTCTAGCGCAATAACTTCATCAACCAACGAAAGCTTACTATCCTGAAATTTGTTTTTTATATTTTGCTTTACGATATCAGGGTTTTCTCTTAAAAATCTTAAATCTATCATGGTTTACACTCCTTCAAATAATTTTATTTAACTACTATTCATGATGGGAATGGCTAGATAAATACAAAAAAACCCTCCATCCCATTAAATAATGGGACGAAAGGTTAAATCCGCGTTGCCACCCAAATTATTACAATCATCATAATTGTAATCTCTTGTATAGTTTGATAAAGGTTACTAACCTCTGATTTATCACCAGTTGCTCCGGAAGTGGACAGATTGTTTCGCTATATCAGTTTTCACCAACCACTGACTCTCTTAAAAAACTTCTCAATCTTATTTTCCATCTTAGCAATTCTTATATGTCATTCATTATAATATATATCATTTTTTATTTCAATGTTTATTTTATTTTTAACTATAATGAGCTTGACAACTTCTGTGGTATAATGCCTATACCATATCTCTCTATATTTCATAAGTATCTACAATAAAGATTTTTTTATTCTCTAGTAAGTCAATTTCAACCCATTCATCATACTTACCTGATTCATCTTCCAATATACGTATAACGGGTCTAGACGTAAAGCCATTATTCTGTTTAAGAACAATACCTTTACGTCCATCGTTGGTTATAATACCCATACCCGATGGATAAACAGCAATATACTTAATGAAAACATCCACAAGTTCCGCATCAAATAACCGATTCTTATTGGCAATAAGATATTCTATGACCTCATAGATCTTATATGCATCTCGTTGTGAATTTCTTGTAACCATTGCATCAAAAACATTACATATGGAAATAATCTTAGTGGCATTGTTAATTTTATTACCGCTCCACCCAAAAGGATATCCTGAGCCATCCACATTCTCATGATGGGTTAAAATAATAACTTTTGATATAGAGCTGATCCAAGTAGCCTCGGATAATGCCTCATATCCATAAATAACGTGTTTTTTTATGATCTCATTTTCTTTTTCAGTAAGTATCTCTGGTTTATTCAATATTTCTTCTGGTATAAGGACTTTACCAAGATCGTGCAATAGAGCTCCAACTGCAATATCCTTGACTTTGTTTTTGTTATACCCTAACTTGATGGCCATTAAAACAGCCAATGCGCATACATTAACTGAATGGGCATATGTATACTCATCTTTTCGGCGTATATCCACTAAATTAACGATAATATTACGTTGTGATAGCACATCATCAACAATATCATGGGCCGCATTTACAATATTGGTTAATTCTAAATGCCCCTGTGTACTATACACCTCTAATACTTTTTTCACTTCTTTTTTACAGTTCTCACGAGTCTTTTCCTCAATAAAATCACCAAGTTCCACACCCTTAGATAGTTCATCCTCAATATATATATAATCTACTCCAAGTTCTCTTAATCTGGTCATATAAGATTTTTTTATATGAATACCTTTTGATAAGAGAAAGCTACCATTCACTGAATAAACTGGACGAGCTACAATCTCATTTCCTTTTAAATTGTCTATCAGTACTCTTCTCATTAAATCCCACCTATGGAATCATAAAATATGCTTTAGCATAGATCTGCTAACCTCGTTACATCCCTCAAAATGGAGTATAATTGCCCTATTATTATACTCTTGCTAACGAACATATTCTATATTCCTATATATTTTCAACCAAGAAACGTTTTCTATCATTAACGTCTTAATCCTCTGATTGCCTATATTCAGCCAAAAATATATCTACAAGAAAGTATGCTATTATGCAATGCATACATTTCAGGCGCTACAGATAAGCATGATCCTTTATTATTAAGATCTACTACTTACCTATACCATAAAAACATAATCTAAAATTGCATCTTAATCGTATCCTACCAAAATCGACTATAGTCCCTTTTCTATATTGTCTATTTAGGTTTGCAAAGACTATGTTTTTATTTTTTTATCATCAATACAATTTGCCCTTTATAATACTGTAGAAACCTAACTTTTGATCAAAGTATAATCGATATTATAATATCATTTTTTCCGCATCTCTTCAATTAAAATCAAAATAAATGAATAAAAAGACTTATATTGGCAATGATTATTAATGTACCATTTATTTACAATATTATATTTATGAGGAATTAGGTTTAGTCAATAAGCCTCATGAACATGGTACATCATCTAATACCCCCCTCAACCTGCGTTTTATTCCCCCCCTGAAACGCAGGTTTTTTTTACTTATATTTAAAACCAAGATTGTTATATATTTAACCATTTTATGATATATTACATACGTAAATAAGTTTACTTATCATAGAGATTATTTAATTCATAGTAAATATACACAATAACAATTATATTAGTTTGCCAAAATAGTGCATTCATACAGTGTGTATACAGTATTCATCGTTAGAATGTATACATATTAGGTAATATATTTGGTTTATGGGATTGACAAATATTTATCAATCTGTTACGATATTCTCGTCGAAAGATTTCATTATTTTTTTGAAATAGTTTGTTAACATTTTAACATAATTTAATTGATGTTGATTGGTAAAAATAATATAAGATTGTATAAGGAGGTAAACACATGGCTAATCAAAAAGTTACAGAAACAAAAAAAACGGATGTAACAAAAATGGTTGATGACTTAGTATCAAAGGCAAACAAAGCTCTTGAAGCTTATATGAAGCTTGACCAAGAACAAATAGATAACATTATTAAAGAAATGTCTCTTGCTGGTGTAGATAAGCATATGTACCTAGCAAAATTAGCTGTTGAAGAAACTGGTAGAGGTGTTTATGAAGATAAAATAACAAAGAACCTCTTCGCAACAGAATATATTTATCACAGTATTAAATATGAAAAAACGGTTGGTGTCATTGATAAGAATGAAGAAGAGGATTACATGGAGGTTGCTGAACCCGTTGGTGTTGTTGCTGGTGTAACACCTGTTACAAACCCTACTTCAACAACTATGTTCAAAGCAATCATCTCTACTAAAACTAGAAATCCTATTATCTTTGCTTTCCATCCCTCAGCACAGAAGTGTTCTTCTGAATCTGCTAAAGTATTAAGAGATGCTGCTGTTAAAGCTGGCGCGCCAGAAGATTGTATCCAATGGATTGAAGTACCTTCTTTGGAAGCTACTAGCGCATTAATGAACCATCCAGGTGTTGCTTTAATTCTTGCTACTGGTGGATCAGGAATGGTTAAAGCTGCTTATTCAACAGGAAAACCTGCACTGGGTGTTGGACCTGGTAATGTACCATGCTTCATTGAAAAAACAGCTAATATTGAACGTTCAGCTACAGATTTAATTTTGTCCAAAGCATTCGACTACGGTATGATTTGTGCATCTGAGCAAGCTGCAATTATTGAAGAACCGATCTATAAAGAATTTACAGATTATATGAAGAAGCACCACTGCTATTTTACGACAAAAGCGGAAACTAAGCGTGTGGAAGGTGTTGTCATGAATCTTGAAAAAGGCATGGTTAACGCAGCTATCGTTGGTAAGTCCCCAGTAGAAATTGCAAAATTAGCAGGTATTGATATACCAGAAGATACCAAAATCCTTTGCTGTGAAATAGGTGGCGTAGGCGATAAGTATCCATTATCAAAAGAAAAATTATCACCTGTATTAGCTATTATTAAGGCTAAAAACGTAGATGAAGGTATTGCTTTAAGTGAAAAAATGGTTGAAATCGGTGGACTTGGTCACTCATCAGTTGTTCATTCTAACGACGATGATGTTATCACAGCATTCTCCAATCGCTTAAAGACTGGACGAATAATCATTAACTCACCTTCCACTCACGGTGCCATTGGTGATATTTATAATACAAACATGCCATCACTTACATTAGGTTGTGGTTCCTACGGTAAAAACTCTACAACCTCTAATGTAACAGCTATTAACCTTATTAATAAGAAAAGGGTGGCGATTCGAAGAGTGAACATGCAATGGTTTAAGATTCCAGAGAAGATTTATTTTGAGCCTGGCTCAGTGCAATACCTAAGCAAAATGCCTAACATTACAAAAGCTTTTATTGTAACAGATCCTTACATGGTTAAACTTGGCTATGTAGACAAAGTATTATATCATTTAAGAAATAGACATGGTTATGTACACTGTGAAATCTTCAGTGACGTTGAACCTGACCCAAGTATTGAAACTGTTAAAAAGGGTGCAGAAATGATGCGAAATTTTGATCCTGACGTTATCATTGCACTTGGTGGAGGTTCTCCAATGGATGCTGCTAAAGGTATGTGGTTATTCTATGAACATCCAGAAGCACGCTTCAGTGATATGGCTCTTAAATTCATGGATATTAGGAAACGTGTATACAAATTCCCAGCTATGGGTAAAAAATCTAAGTTTGTTGCAATCCCAACAACTTCAGGTACAGGTTCTGAGGTAACATCATTCGCTGTTATCACAGATAAGAAAAAAGGCATTAAATACCCATTAGCAGATTATGAGTTAACACCTGATGTAGCTATTATTGATCCAGATTTTGTTATGTCAGTACCAGCGAGAGTAACAGCTAATACTGGGCTTGACGTATTAACACACGCTATTGAAGCATTTGTATCCGTACTTGCTTCTGATTATACCGATGCACTTGCTATGAAAGCCATAGAACTTGTATTCAAATATCTTCCTAGAGCATATAAGGATGGTAATGATGCTGTGGCAAGAGAGAAAATGCATAATGCTTCTTGTATTGCAGGTATGGCATTTACCAATGCATTCTTAGGTATCAACCACTCACTTGCTCATAAACTAGGTGGAGAGTTCCATGTACCTCATGGAGCTGCCAATGCTATTCTATTACCACACGTAATCGAATATAACGGTTCCACCACACCAACAAAATTTGCTTCATTCCCTAAATACGAGAAATTTATCGCTCCAGAGAAATATACTGAAATTGCTAGACATGTTGGATTGCCTTGTAGCACACCAGAAGAAGGCGTGAAATCATTAGCTGATGCTGTTCGTTCACTTATGAAAGAATTAGATATGCCTATGACAATCAAAGCATGTGATATCGATGAAAAAGTATATCTAAGCAAGCTTGAATACCTTGCTGATAAAGCATTTGAAGATCAGTGTACACCAGCAAATCCAAGAATGCCATTGATCAAAGAGCTTGTAGACTTATACAAAAAAGCTTACTACGGAAAATAATTATATAAAGCCTATCAAAAAAGAAGGGTTGCCATTTCCCTTCTTTTTTGTTGTTCACTACTTTTTCTGGTATCCTATATTCCTGTCTTAATGATTCATATATGTATATACATATATCATATGGATTCATTCAATATAAACTTATTGATAACCTCAGCCACAGCATGTTCATGATTTGTCGACTCTGTTACATAATTAGCAATACCCTTTACTTCTTCCCGGGCATTCTGAACAGCTACCCCGATACCTGCGTATTCGATCATATATATGTCATTCATGCTATCACCTACAGCTATAATTTCATCTTGATTAATCTGGAGGTAATCCGCTAAATATGCAAGGGCAAGTCCTTTATTAGCCTCTATATTAATAATTTCCAGGTATGTAGGCTTGGAGAAGAAAACGTGAATCTTATCTTGATACTTCTTTTGAATAAGTTCTTGAATTTGTTCTAAAACATGTATATCATCACAATTATATAATAATTTAATAGTATCTTGATATACCATAAGATCATCAACAATTGTAGCTTTTATCTTGCTCTGTATCTCATAGGTTTTTGTTCTACGTGTATACTTTTCAACAATCGTATCATTGTCTCTATAGAGTTGTATATCAACACCATAACGCCTTCCAATTTCAATAAAATCATGTAAAATCTGTCCTTCAATAGGTTTATAAAATATCCTATCATTCAGTCCGTTATTAATGATGGCACCGTTATACGAAATATAGTAATCTTTATCTGTCTGTAAACCAATTTCCTTCATCACTCGAACAATGGATTGACTTACCCGTCCAGAACAAATCGTAATCACAGTGCCTGATTCATGTGCCTCTTTTAATGCTTTTATATTATCCTCAGATACCACTAAATGGTCATTAAGCAATGTATCGTCTAGATCCAAAACAATCATCTTGTATTTCAAAAAAAGCCCTCACTTTCAAATAATCTGCTGTATTTTCTACTATTAATAATCTCTTCAATTTCATTAAATGTTTTACCCTTTGCATTAATCATTAGAACATTATTCGTCATTTCAGTATTGTACATATCATTATTCAATATTTCATTATATAAACCTTTATAGGATGAACTTGCGTAAATATAGATGTCATGAGCATTTGTTGGTGAACCATTAAGTACATGATATCCTCTACCCTTTAAATAATCATAGAGATTATCCAGTCCTGTCTGCACGAAAATAGTCATAAGATAACACCTCCTAATAATACTATTAGTATTACCAGGGCATGCTAAATTATGATAGATTTTGCTGTATTTTTACATCTAAATCTATGACATTAATATCACCCTTATTATGATTAAGCACCCAAAGTAAGAATGACTAAATTTGCAAGCTATAGTATGTCCTAAAAGATGCGCGTAATATCTTTTAGCAAAAGTCCTACCGAACTACTTTTATGTGTAATCATGTTATTGCTTCATAGCTTGGTCTAACGCTTCTTTCTCCTCTTTTGAAAGAGTTTTATCGCATTTCCCTTGTATAACTTGCTTTACATATGTATAACATCCTTCACGACTATGAATACCATTAATTAATAACCCTGTGTTCTTTTGATTAATAAGGGCAAGAACAAAACTCACTTCTCCGCCCATTTGCTCAAATGCATTGTATTTTATTAAAGAAACTTTCTCAATTGATAATTGCACATGCTCCTCTATTTCTTCCATGTCAAGGCGCTGTTTATACTGGTTATTCTTTAACTGATCAATATCTTCAATATTACTCTTTAGCACATCTTCTATACTAAAATCTTCTTTGACATGCATGAATTTGTAGTACTTTTTCTTCCACTTTCTAGTCTTAAGAGCGTTAACAATAACACATAGAAACATCACTAAACTAAATCCACATAATCCTAATATGATGCTTGGTGTGTTATCCGCGATAAATTCATTTACCATATCCATTTAAAAAACTACCTTTCTTTATATTCTAATAAAATCATTTTTGCTACCTGAGTAGCTTGCATTGTATATAATATAGCCTTATGGCTCAACATCTAAAATCATGGTAAATACACCAAGTTCTGAATGGACTCATTCAAACGATTTAAGAACACTATATAGTGTTCTTCTTAATGGTACCTATAAGTTCAATAAGTCGTTCTAAATCCTCTCCTGAATAATATTCAATCTCTATTTTACCTTTTTTCTTACTCTTTCGATGTATATTAACTTTCGTCCCAAATATCTCTTTGAATTGATCCTCTACTTCTTTATAAATTGGTGTCAATTCATCTTCAGCGCTATTTTTTTTCTTTTCTACCTTAGGGTTAAGGATACTTTTGATAAGTTTTTCTGTTTCTCTAACACTTAGATTCTCATCAAATATTTGATTTGCAAGCTGATACTGCTCTTCTCCGTCTTTTAGAGCTAACAAAGCTCTTGCGTGACCACTTGAAACCATCTCATCCACAATCATGTTTTGAACCCTTTCATCTAAGTTCAATAAGCGCATGGAATTAGCGATTGCAGAACGACTTTTTGAAACCTTTTCTGCTACATCATCTTGCTTCAATTTAAAATCGTTAATTAAGCGTTTAAAAGCAATAGCTTCCTCTATTGGATTTAAGTTCTCCCTTTGGATATTTTCAATAAGGGACACCTCTAATATCTCCCTAGGTGTATAGCCTTTTAGAATGGCAGGTACTTCTTTTAAACCAGCCAGTTTTGCTGCCCGCCAACGTCTTTCTCCGGCTACAATTTCATAAAAGTTCTCTTTTTTAATAACAATCAGCGGTTGAATAACACCATATTGTTTAATAGAATCAGCCAATTCCTGCAATAAATCTTCATCAAACTTTTTTCTAGGTTGCTCTTTGTTAGGTCCAACATCTTTTATCTTTAACTTCATAACCCCTTTTTTATTATCACTGATTTCTTGTTCTAAATCATCTGTAATTAAGGCTGATAAACCTTTTCCTAACCCTCTTTTTGTAGCCATATCTATACTTCCTTCCTATTAATGACTTCATCTGCTAATAAGCGATAACTCTCTGCTCCCTTTGAATTCGTATCATAGATATTAATAGGTAATCCATGACTTGGTGCTTCCCCAAGACGAACATTTCTAGGTATAATTGTTTTGTATATATTAGTTCGTTTTAATTCTCTCTTCACTTCATCTACCACTTGCAATGATAGATTTGTACGGGCATCATACATCGTAAAGACTACCCCCTCTATTTCTAGATTGGGATTTAATCTTTTTTTAACAAGATTAATGGTGTACATAAGTTGGGATAACCCCTCTAACGCAAAAAACTCACATTGAATAGGCACAAGAACTGTATCAGCTGTAGTCAATGCATTAACTGTTAATGTGCTTAGTGATGGTGGGCAATCTATAATAACATAATCATAATTATCTTTTATTTCATCTATGTACCGTTTTAATATAAAACTATTATCCTCCATCTGAACCAACTCAATCTCTGCTCCAGCTAGGTCTACATCTGCAGGAATAAGAGATATATTCTTAAAAACATTTTTGATGATACACTTTTTAGTTATAGCTTGTCCAAGCATTAGCTCATATACAGTGTTTTTTAGTTTTTCTTGTCTATACCTAAACCTCGTGTTGTATTCCCTTGAGGGTCAATATCGATAGTTAGTACTTTTTCCCTTTTTCAGCCAAACAAGCTGATAAATTAACGGTAGTTGTTGTTTTGCCAACACCACCTTTTTGATTGGCAACTGCTATAAGTCTTGCCATTTTTTCCCCTTCTTTCAACTTTCATTTTAATTCATTATATCATATTCTATTTTTTGAATCTATGGTTTTTTAACTTATCCTCTAGAAACTCTATCTTTTCTAGTTATTATGCCTTATTATTCCCCAATAATGTTTCACGTGAAACAATATTAATTCAAATCCCCCTTAAATGTTTCACGTGAAACATTTTCAAATGCGTTGCTACTATACTTCTTGTTTCACGTGAAACATTTTTCTGATTTATACATGATAACTTTTTGATTAAACCAGGAAACTGTGAACCAAATATTCTCATATATTATTCGGCGCTACACTTTCATCCAAAAAACTACCATTTTATGTTAAACAGCATAATACATAAAAATTCATATATTACTTAAAGGAATCAAACCTATAAAATCAAAGCAGATACATTATTTTAACTAAATAGATGTAACAAATGTTTAGTTTAATATATATAGGCTCAATTCAAGACTAATTACTCTACCTATCCCATCTATTTTTACGGATACAACCTATTGCAACACGTTATGGTACATATACTCTAATCATACTAAAGCCTCTTATAAGGAACGTATCTCATTAAGTAAAAGTAACAAATTAACACCAAAGCAGCATTCTATCCTCACCTGCTATTTAATACTACTAACAATGATGAAATCAACACCTGTTTTTACTAGAATCTACTACTAAAGCCTTCTGACCCTTAACTACTTAAAACTACCTCTAGCCCCTTCATTAACCCCAGTAGGTAAATAGGTATGGAAAAACAGTGATTTTTAAATAATCGTTAGAAAATCTTAGAGAATGGAAAGATAGAATCCGTTAAGAAACTTAAGTGTTTGAGCCCTAGCGAGTTTTAAGTTTTAGGAATCTATCTTGGAATGAACTTAGTTTTTCTTCGATTATTTAATATGAACTGTTTTTCCATACCTATTTACCTACGGATGTCTTGCATAAACATTTAGACCTCACTAAATCTTTTTCATAAATGATCATGCTAAGCACTATTATGCCTAGAAAATAAACCAATTTTAGTTAATTAGTTCAAAAATGACTTCATCCCATTACCCATTACGACATCTTTAAAAAAGACAGTTATTTTACATTCCGGATTAAGACTTTTCTTCACGTAAAATATAGTGACTACATTCTCCTAATTTTTTAGATACTGACAACTTTCCTTAACTAGAGCAAAAGTGACTATGTCATGTAAAAGATTACAAAAAAATAGAAAGTATAACTTTCTCATACCACAAAAAAAGAAGTCCCGCATACTCTACGAAACTTCTCATAATAATCTCAACAATCAATAACACACTACTTTATAAAATTTAGTGATAAGTACTCACCATCTCATTTACATTTTTTCTGGAGCTTTAACACCGATTAGACCTAAAGCAGTTTCAATAACATCCTTAACTGTTTTTACTACAACTAATCTAGCATTACGTAAAGCCACATCATCTACAATAATCTTATTATTATGGTAGAAACTGTTAAACTCTTGAGAAAGATCAACAACATACCTAGAAATAAACGATGGCTCTAGTTTCTCAGCAGCTAATCGTATAACACTTGGGAACCGTTGTAATGTCTTAACAACCTGGAAAGTTAAATCATCCGTTAATAATGCATAATCCACATCCGCACTAACTTCCATATCTTTCACTTTTCGTAGTACACTTGAAGCTCGAGCATAAGTATACTGCACATAAGGTCCTGTTTCTCCCTCAAAGTTTAGTACTTTATCCCATGAGAAAACAACATCCTTAATTCGGTTATTGTATAGATCATTAAAGACAATAGCTCCAATCCCAACAGCCTTGGCCACTTCTTCTTTATTTTCTAAATCTGGATTCTTATCTTCTATAACTTGTCGTGTTTTATCAATGGATTCATTTAACAATTCTTCTAAGTATATGACCTTGCCTTTTCTAGATGACAACTTCCCTGATTCCATGCTGACTAACCCGTAAGGTACATGAACAAGTTTATCTGCCCAATCAAAGCCCATTTTTTTAATGACCTTAAACCATTGAGCAAAATGTAAGTTTTGGTCGAATGCCGTCACATAAATACATTTTTCAAAATCATATGTTTCTTTACGATAGATAGCAGCAGTAATATCTCTTGTTGCATATAAAGTACTACCATCTTTCTTTGTAATGAGGCAAGGTGGCATATTCTCGTCCTCAAGTGTAACAATCTTAGCTCCATCACTTACTTCTATTAATCCTTTATCTTCAATGGATGCTATAACAGGTTCCATCTTATCATTATAGAAGCTCTCTCCAGCATAAGAATCAAATTCTATATCCAACATCTTATATACACGTTTAAATTCTTTTAAACTAATTTCTTTGAACCACTGCCATAAAGCTAGAGCTTCTTCATTTCCATTTTCCATCTTGGTAAACCAAGCTCTTGCGTCGTCATCTAAAGATGGGTTTTTCTCAGCTTCATCATGAAACTTAACATATATTTTTATAAGTTCATTAATACCGTTCTTTTCAATGTCTTCTTTTGAACCCCATAGTTTGTATGCAACAATTAATTTACCAAATTGGGTTCCCCAATCACCTAAGTGATTAATACCTTCACACTTATACCCTAATTGTTCAAAAATCTTATATAGAGCATTACCAATAATGGTTGTTCTAAGATGGCCAATATGAAAAGGTTTTGCAATATTAGGTGAAGAGTAATCGAGAACGATTGTCTTTCCTATACCATCTTCCATTTTTTTACATAATTCATCACTACCTGCACTCAGTACTTGTTTAACATATTTTTCCTTGTTAACATAAAAATTCACATACGCACCAATAATTTTAATATTTGATACATATTCCGATTCACTAATTTTTTCTCCTATATCACTAGCAATCATATTAGGAGCTTTTCTAAAAACTTTTGCAAGCCTAAAACATGGGAATGCATAATCTCCCATTTCCGTATTAGAAGGAATTTCAATCATTTCTTCAATTTCAACGGTTGATAATTCGGATATAGCACCTGATAATAGATCCACAATTATTTTTTTAAATTCCATAAAACAGACTTCCTTTCGTAACTTATTATATACTTATAGATAGTATTAGATACATAGCATTTTTTTATAAACCATAAAATCATTATCCTATATACCATCATTTTTTTATTATCAAAAACTCTCGCCTAAGTGACGAGAGTTTTTACATCAATCATTAAAAATTATACATGAAATGTATCTATTTGTCTAGTATAAGTAAGGATTAATAATGATCCGTTATGTATTTTTTAAAATATATCAACTATGTTATTCTTAATAGCAAAAACAGCTGCTTGTGTACGGTCGGACACATTAATTTTCTTAAATATATTGGATACATGGTTTTTAACTGTTTTCTCGCTAATACATAAGTTATGTGCAATCTCTTTGTTAAGCATACCTTCTGTTATAAGCTTAAGTACTTCTATCTCACGTTTTGTTAACTTGTTAAAGCCCATCTCTTTTTCTTCCTTGGTGTTATTCATACGTTTAAAGAGCAAAGATGCCATATTGGGTTGAATATAAGATTCACCATTATATATTGTTCGAATAGCTTTAATGAGAACATCTGATTCTGAATCCTTTAACACATACCCTTGAACACCAATCTCGAAAGCTTTATAAAGATATTCTACCTCATTATGAATCGTTAAGAGTAAGGTCTTGGTAACAATGTTATTTTCATTCAGGTATTTTAGCACCTCTAACCCGTTCATTCTTGGCATATTAATATCCAGTAACACCACATCAGGGTTACATTCAACAATCTTCTTAACTGCCTCTAATCCATTTCCTGCTTGATCAATGACTTCTATGTCGTCCTCTAACTCTATTAACTGCTTTAAGCCTTCTCTAACCATTGAATGATCATCTGCAATAAGTATTTTTATACTACTCATGAATATCCTCCTTACTTTCTAAAATAGGTATTTGAACATGAATTTCTGTACCTATTCCTATTTCTGATTTTAGCTTATACTGTCCCATCAATAAATGGGACCTCTCTCTCATCATTGAAATTCCAAAGCCTCGGTTGTTTTCCATATTTAGCTTAACGTTATTTATGTCAAATCCATCTCCATCATCATTGATCTTCAATTCAATAAATTCAGGATTATAGAATAATTTTATTGTCACATTTAGGGCATTCGAATATTTATTAGCATTATTAAGCGCTTCTTGGACAATTCGATAAAGAGTTAGTGAGATGATTGAATTAACGTCGTCTTCCATATTCAATACTTCAAAGAATATATTAAAATTTACTTCATTTCTTATTTTATCAATATAGCGTTCCAATGTTGGAACCAGTCCTAAATCATCTAAAGCCATTGGACGTAAATTGTAAATCATTCTTCTAGTTTCATCAATGGTTGTCCGAATAATAGCTTTCAATGATTGAAGTTCCAATCTTGTTCGTTCTATATCTTTATCAAGTAACTTTATACATAACTCTGTTTTTAAAATTAAGTTGGATAAATTCTGAGATGGTCCATCATGCATTTCACGAGATATACGAGCTCTTTCCTCTTCTTGGGCCTTAATGACTTTTAATCCCCATATTTCTTTTGAGTTGATACTGTTCGTATCATTATTAATTTCATTTAGTTCCCCTGATAGGATGCCATAAGCAAAATCAAAATTACTACTTATATAATCGGACTTTTCAGCCAATTGCCTAATAGTTTTCAGTTCATTTTCTAAACAATTTCGCTTATTAACAATATTCATCTCACGTTCATACTCAATGGATAATTGTTTACGAATATCTTCTGTCTCTTTATATACGGATTTCATTTCATCTTCCGTATAAAGCTGATAGTTTTTATTAACTGTCAATAATTTTGTTTTACTAATACTTAGTTTCTTTTCTAATCGCTCAACGTGCTGCATCATATCATCTGTATCATCTTTAAGAACAAGAAACTGGTCCTCCAATTCTACATATTTTTTATTTATGTAAGAACTGATTTCAATAATTTCCTTATTTCGCTCTTTTATGATTTCTTTCGTCTCATCTGCGATTCGATTTAACTTTTTAATTATATCTTCATACATATTATCAAGCACCTTATTGACAAAATATAACACTTTCTTTCAGTCATATTATTATATCATTAAAGTATATTATAATACAAGCAAATTACGCATATTAGTACTATCTTAGGAGTCAAATAATACGCCAAAATAACAAATATAATTTATATAAATTGATGTATTTTTCTATATTATGACATTATTTTTTGTTAATTTTTAACTATTATGGTATAAATTACATACATATAATCATTATTTGCATTCAATTTATGCTATATATTTATAACCTTTTTTATAAATTCTTCATTAAGCTATTGAATTTTTCATCACTTTACTACATAATAGATAGTAGACGGTAATACCCATGTTACTAATCATATAGTTCTATTCCTAACAAAAATAACTTTTGCTACAATGAAAGGAATAAACGACTTGACAAAATATATTATATGCTAAAACATTAATAAATGAATAGTTCTTTGATAATAGATGTATTTTATTATTATACGCTGTTATCCTATTTACTAATAACCTACCATTCATGGAATCATTTTTATCATAGAAGGGAGATAAATTTGTGAAAAAGCAAACGAGGAATTTATTTTATTGCTTATTATCCATAATTACAATAATCATTATTAATAAAGTTATTTTTATTATATCGACCATAAATAATAAACTACAATCTTGTAATAGTTACTACTATCAATGGAAGTTTGGAAAGATATTTTATACAATTCAAGGGGAAGGTCCTCCCATTCTTCTTGTTCATAGCTTTTATCGGGGAAGCTCAGAGCGTGAATATAAGCGGTTAATCAAACATCTATCTACGAAACATACTGTATATACTGTTGATTTAATTGGATTCGGACGTTCTGATAAGCCTAAGATTACGTATACCGCTTTTTTATATGTACAATTAATCTCCGATTTTATTAACGAAGTGATAAAAGAAAAGACAGATGTCATTGCTTCCTCATCAAGTTCAGCTTATGTAACCATGGCATGTTATCAAAAACCAGATATTTTTAATAAGTTATTATTCATTAGTCCAACATCCTTAGCAACCTTACATCGTAATCCTGGCAAGCGTGACAAAGTCCTCAAATATATACTTGAATCACCTATTATAGGAACGACTATCTATAATATAGCTTGTTCAAAATCTATGTTAAAAGCTAAATTTAAAAAAGATTTATATCATAGCAAAAGAAATATTAGTTCTAAAACTGTAGATTTATATCATGAAGCTAGCCACCTACAAGGTGCTAATAATAAATTTTTATACGCATCTCAGTGTTGTAAATACCTCAATGTCTCTACTAGGGATGCCTTAGCAAGTATTAATAACAGTATTTATATTATCATGGGTGATACCCCTGGTGTAGAAGAAGTACTTGATAACTATTTGGCTACTAACCCCGCTATCGAATACTCCTGTCTAAATGATGCTAAGGAATTACCTCACTTAGAGCAACCAGCAGAGGTCATCGATATCTGTCGTATCTATTTTGATGATCAGAATTAAAAGGCGCCCTAGGGGTGCCTTTTTTGCGTATTCATTTATCATTAGCTTTTAAAAGGTATTAGACTCGTGTTATTATCAATTACTTACTAAATTTCAAACTAATATCCAGAGCTTTCACGGAATGGGTAATTAAACCCACTGAAATGACCTGTATACCCGTATGAGCAATGTCTTTAACTGTTTTATCAGTTATATTACCAGAGGCTTCTAATATAGCCTGACCATCCGTAATGGATACTGCTTCTTTCATTTGCTTAGTTGTCATATTATCCAACATAATAATATCTGCTTTCGCTTCAAGAGCTTCCTGTAATTGATCCAAGTTTTCCACTTCTACTTCCACTTTCATGGTATGAGGAATATTTGCTTGAGCTATTTCAACAGCCTTTTTTATACTGCCTACAGCATGAATATGGTTATCCTTAATCATAACCGCATCGGATAGGTTAAATCGATGATTATATCCTCCGCCTACTCTTACAGCATATTTTTCTAAATCTCGTAACCCTGGTGTTGTTTTTCTTGTATCTACAATACGAACAGGTATTCCTTCTGTTTCCCTAACTAAATCATTTGTCATAGTTGCTATTCCAGAAAGTCTTTGTATGATATTTAATGCTGTTCTTTCAGCTTTAAGGATGGCTTTTGTCTGACCAAAAATCTCCCCTATTACGTCACCTATTTGTACATAGTCACCATCGTTTTTATAAAAAATGATTTCAATAGTACCATTTAATAACTTAAATACCCGCTGGAATATTTCACACCCTGCAATAACACCTTTTTCTTTAGCAATTAACTTTGCCTTACTTATTTGATCATTCGTGATTAATATGTCCGTGGTGATATCCCCATAATTCATATCTTCTTTCAGAGCTAATAGAATGACGTCATCTATCTTTTGCTGTAAAATCATATCCGTTCCTCCTTAAATGTTGTTTTATGTATTAAGTCATCTTTTGTCATTTCATTCATTACGAAAATAGCATTTACTTTTTCTATTTCCTTTGTGGTGAGGTGATTGGTTTTTTGGGCTTCTGATATCAATTTAATAAGCTTTTTATTCAAATACGTTACCTGTTCTACTGTTCGATCTATACTAAAATACTTATTCATCCAATTAGAAATCGTCTGTTCCTTTCCCTCTATTTTGATGCCCCATTCATGAACATGAATGTTTATATCATTTACTTCTTTTTTTCTTTAGTCCATTGTTTCGTTATATGTGTTGCAATGCGTTTCCCAAATACAATGGCTTCTAAGAGAGAATTGCTTGCCAATCTATTTTTCCCATGCACTCCCGTACAAGAGCACTCTCCACATGCATACAAGCCATTAATGGACGTTTGTCCATCTACATTCACTTTGATGCCCCCCATTAAATAATGTATTTTAGGTGCCACAGGTATGTAATCTGTTGCCATATTTATATCCTTATTTTTTAAGAAATGAAAGATTGTTGGAAACCTTTTTTGAAGATGTTCTTCTCCCAAGTGGGTTATGTCTAGGTATACATAGGGTTTGATCTGATTTTTTATTTCTTCATTAATCATGGTTGATACAATATCTCTTGGTGCTAATTCCTTCATGGGATGAGCCCTTTCCATAAAGCGTTCACCTTTTTCATTATATAGTAATGCACCCTCACCTCTGACTGCTTCTGAAATAAGGAAACTTTGCTTTTGGTTACCTCTTTGATCATAAAAAACAGTTGGATGGAATTGAATATATGACATATTACTTGCACATCCATTAGCTCTTAATACCATAGCTATACCATCACCTTGAATACCTTTTGCATTAGTAGTATGGGGATATAAATGGCCAATACCTCCTGTGCTGATTACACTATACTTGGAAAATATAACTGAAGGTATATTTTCCTCCATGATGAGCAGACCCACACTTTTATGATTATGAGTGAGTATATCTACCGCAAATCTATTTTCTAAGAGACGAATATTTTCTTGCTCTTGCACTCTCCTATATAAAACTTCCATAATAGACTTACCAGTATAGTCTCCTGAACGTATAATTCTTGGTATACTATGGGCACCTTCTTTAGCGAAGAGAAACTGCCCTTTATGATTTTTATCAAAAGAGACACCTAATCGTTCAAGCTCCATTATATTTTCCTTTGCTCCATTTATCATGGTCCATACAGCCCTAGTATCTGACTCTTCTTTTCCACATAACATTGTATCATTGAAGAATTCTTGGTTAGTGCCTTCACCAAAAGAGCTGGATACGCCTCCCTGAGCTAAATAGGAATTCGTTTCTTTATAAGACCCTTTTGACACAATCATGACATCCATATGGGATGGTAACATTAATGCAGTGTATAAGCCTGCTATTCCACATCCTATAATCACTACATCTGCATATTTCTTTTGCATATCAGCCGTATCAAATGGTATAACATAATTTCTCATTTTCTCACCTACTATCTACAATGAAATCATTTTTTTCAAAGCTCTATATGCTTTCTGTCTAATGATCGGATCAACCTCTATGCTATATCTTTCATTTTCTAATGCATCTTTTACATCCTCAAGGGATACTTTCTTCATGTTGAGACAGGTTAAACGGTCTGATAATGGAATAAAATCTTTATGTGGGTTTTGTTTTTTAAGAGAATATAATATGCCTTTCTCCGTTCCAACTATTATTTTTTTATCTTTCAGCTCACCAGCTTTTTTAATTATTTGTGCTGTACTTCCAACAAAATCAGCATGATTAACAATCTGTGGTCTACATTCCGGATGCACAAGTATGGGAGCATCCGGATATTTTTCTTTTATATGTACGAGGTTTTCATACCTTAATTGATGATGCACAATACAATGTCCCTGCCACAAGATTATTTCTTTATCTTTTACTTGACTCGCTACATATGAACCTAAGTTTTGATCTGGTACAAATAAAATCTGCTTTGCATCTATACTTTTTATAACGGCTACTGCATTTGATGAGGTACAACATATATCACTTTCTGCTTTTACCTCTGCTGAAGAATTTACATAACAAACGACTTTTGCATTTGGATATTCTTTTTTCACTTTACGTAATTGTTTTGCTGTTACCATGTCTGCCATTGGACAGCCGGCTTCTATAACAGGAAGTATTACTTTTTTTTCTGGTGATAGTATTTTAGCTGTCTCAGCCATAAACTTAACACCACAAAATATAATCCTATCTTCTTTTATATCCATTGCAATTTTTGATAACGCTAATGAATCACCTACAAAATCTGCAACCTCTTGTATAGCGTCCATTTGATAGTGATGTGCTAATACAATTGCGTTTTTTTCTTTCTTCAACCTTATTATTTCAGATTGTAAATTCTCTGTCATTATATTCACCTTTAACCCTCCATTCCTATAATCACTATCCTATTCATTCTATCCTTTCTGTATATGTTCAATTATTTAATATAAATCCTATACAGAATACCTCATTTAGTACATGTATAAGTACTCTAAAACATTGTCCTACCCTTCTTTATAGAAAGGTCATGTATACTTATACTTAAGATTAAGACAGATAATAATTAAGGATAGAAAACGACAATGCAATTCTATATAAACTGCATTGTCACATTGTCTTGTCAAGTGTCTTGTCACATATAAATATATCATACTATAATTCCATATGCAATATCCTATTATGCTCAATAGATATAAACACACTAACTATAGTAGATTAACTGGTCTTTTTTAATTTCCTTTTTATCTTCGCCAAGATGAAAAGGAAAAGTGGTATGAATACCTGTACAATTGCATAGGGAATAATAAGAATATAAGCAAGTTGTTGTTTTAATACTGTAAGGCTTCCCCATAATACATAGGATAAAATAATGAGCACGCCACCAATAGGAGCTGCTAGAACACGATAATCCTTAATTTCTAGCCATTGAGCCATAGCTAGAACTGCACAATAGTGAAAAACTGCTATTTTTATATATACGCCACCAATCCACATAAACATAATTATTGAATCCAACCTCTCAATAAAACCTACATTAACATATCTTGCAAGAGACAAATATGGATACGTCAAATATCCTGTATTTACTCCAAAAATTGCTACAATACTTACGTTAATGAATACCCCCATTATACCTACAATAATAACAGCTATAATTGTCATTTTTCTTGCCTTGCTAGCTTTATCAATATAGGGTATAAACATAGCAATAACAATGGTTTCACTAAACCAAATAACATGTCGATAGGCACCCATTAACACAGGCATAGCACCTTCAGCTAGTACAGGTTGAAGTTTACGTATATCCATGTCTTTCGCAGCATATAAAAGAATTGCAATGATGGAAAGCATAAAGATAGGAAAAATAATTCTATTGGTTCTAACAATGACTTCTAGACCTTTATATACGCCATAAATAGATGGAAGGATAATACCTATAATAAAGAATAATATGGGGGTTTCAGGCATAAAAGGTCCTGAGAGCAATTCTGCAAACTCTCTTATGATCGCTGCGTTAATATGGATAAAATAACAACAATAAATGAACCCAATAATTTTACTTGGAATCTTCCCAACAATATCCGAACTGTATTGAATAATTGTTTTATTACGGTACATCAACCCTAAACTTGTAATCATATAGGCTACTAGAATTCCAAATATGGTAATGACCAATACTGAAATCCATCCATCTTGCTTAGCCTCTTTATAGGTCATTGTCGGGAGATAAAGTATTGCAGTAGGTGCAATTGTAGTAATAATTAATCCAACAATTGATTTATAAGATATTTTACCATCTTCAAGCATGTATACTCCTCCCTTTTACTCCATTTTACTTTTTGAAGTCAGTCCTGTTCGTCTTATTGCCATGTCAACTTTAACTTCAACAGGTACAGCTAAAAATATATCCTCCCAATATTCTTCGATTTGTTTCCATAATTTAGGATTCTTTCGATTGATCGCCTCATCAAAAGTAAAAATATCCACATTTAATTCTTTGCCTTTTTTGATTGCCTTAATAACTTCTTCTTTTATTTCATTGGCTGTTGCCTCTTCTAATTTTTTGATGATATCACCTTTCGATAAGTCTACTTCCTCATTGGATTCGGCCACCTTACCTTCCGCTGATATATCTACAATTATTTTTTCTACTATGTTATCTTTAATAACTGGTTTTATGCTACTTACTGCTCGCATATTCTCTATAAAAACCGACGGACCTTTCTCCTTTGGATATTTAATTTCAATGATACAGCCTTGTATTTCTCCTAATGTCCATAATAGCCCTCTCGTTTCAATCGTATCAAACCACCCTACTAATTTATTTTTTTTAAAAATCCCTGTATCTCTAAGCTCTAAATTATTACTACTACCTCTATCAACAGTGGTTATGCCCGTTATAAATGTACTATTATTTTTTTTTGAAGCCATTAAAAAATACTTGTGTAAATCAATCATAACACTTTTCCCATTTGCACCTGATAACTTGACCATATCGCTAATGTTATAGGCTTGTATAATTTCTAAGTCTATTGTTTCAGCATTAAGGATGTCTTTTGCTTCTCCTTTTGAGACAAGTAGATACGTTCTGCGCCTTACTTCTTGGTCCCTTTCTAAAACGTCTAAAATCTGACCTATTCCCTTTTTTGCTAACTCTTCACCGATTATTAGCACATTAATATGTGACCAATATCCTCTTCGACCTGATTGAAGCACATAATTCCTATTCGCATCAATTAAAGAATTGCCTTCAGCTACTACATTCTGTGTAGGCTTTTCTTCTCCTCCTCTTTTACCACTTTGAGATTCGATTTTCATTTCCCTATGAAGAATGACTTGCATGGTTAAACGCAATTTATTCTGTTCACCAATATCAATCCCTACCCCCGATAAAATGGATATTTCGTCTAGTTCTTTTTTACTCCAGCAACCAGACAAAAAGCTTATTTGAAGTAGGATTAGTAGGATTAATAAACATTTATGTTTCATCATTAAAATCTCCTCTTAATTTTTGTCTGATTATTAATGGGTTAGGCGTTCCTTAAATTGAAGCTTTTTTCTTACCTTTATTATTTTTTGACCTTTTCTTATTTTTACTCATAACACCTGGTCTTTCGTTCATCATCCATAATGGAAATCGAATTAAAGAGTCTTTCAAACCTTTATTTGATCTTGGTGCAAGAGGTGACATATAAGGTGCTCCAAAAGATTTTATACTCACCATATGTAACAGAAGAAAGATCGTTCCTATTAACATACCAAATAAACCACCAAAAGCTCCTAATATCATAAAAACAAATCTAAGAATTGTAATGGAGTCATTGAGTGAATAGATAACAAAAGTCGCTATTCCTGTTAAAGCTGTTATCATAATAGCTGGATTACTGACAAAACCTGCTTCAACTACCGCTTCACCTAAAACAAGTGCGCCAACAATGCTTACCGCTTGGCCAATATATTTTGGCATACGGATACCTGCTTCCTTAAATACTTCAAAGAAGATGGACATCACAAAAATCTCAACAAATGCTGGGAATGGTACGCCTTCTTTAGCTGCTGCCATTGTGATGAATAAATGAGTTGGCAGCATTTCTTGATTATATGTTTGAGCTGATATATAAAATCCAGGTAAGAAAATAACAATGATAAGCGCCAGTACTCTTATTCCTCTAGTAAACGAAGCATACCATGGGCGTGAATAATAATCCTCACTAGATTGTATGTTTTCAATAAACAAGAAGGGTATAGTTAAGACTATGGGTGAACCATCAACAAGTAATGCAATCCTACCTTCTAATAATTTAGCAGCTGCTACATCCGGCTTTTCAGTATTGCCAATGGTAGGAAATAAACTAAACGGTTCATCTTCGATTAATTGCTCCACATAACCTGAATCGATAATACCATCAATATCAATCTGAGCTAGCCTTTCTTTAACTTCAGCAATAATTTTATTCTTCGCTATTCCCTTTACATAGGCAATAACGATATCTGTTTGTGTGTATTGACCTAATTTAAGGAGTTCAAAGGTTAATTTTGTTGATTTTATTCTTCTACGAATCAAGGCTGTATTGGTCAATAAGGTTTCTGTAAATGCCTCATGGGGTCCTCTTACCACTGAGCCCGTGACGGGTTCCTTAACATCTCTATCTTTCCAATCTCTCGTATCCAATTCAAAAGCAGTCTCATATCCTTCAATAAGTAAGACAGTCTTACCCATTAATACAGCCCTAAAGACATCATTAATACTATCTATATCTTTTATATCAGCTACTGTTAAGATATTGCTTTTCATATAACTCATTAGATGCTGTTTATCATCAATGTGTTCATACATAACTCTTTTCAACACATTAAAATCCAACACATTTTGTCTTGTTAAACCATTAATAAATATAATCGCTGCTGGAATACCATGTTTAGATCCAATTTTTATTTCCCGATATATGATATCATGACTAATTCCAAATTGATTTTTAATAAATTTCAAATTACTTTCTAGATCTATAGCAATCTTCTTTATATCTTCTTTTTTATTTTTAGGCAATTGATTAGTATTTTGATGCATTAACTTACGAATAATTTTATTCATTTTCTTCATCCTTATGTTTTTATATAGCTATTCTTTGGATTACTTGGAAAAATTATTCTATAAGTCCCATATATTGCTTTACTCTACGTGATTATCTATTCTTCTAATGGTAAGTACCATGGATTTTAATATCATCTTTCATATAACATAAAAAAGATACCTCCTAAAAGGTATCTCTCCATTCTATCACTGCTGACATTTCTTTTTTATATTGTCTTTCTCTATAACCATATCCAAACATGCTATAGCCTGTTTTTCATAAATTTTCCCAACTGCTTCAAATCCCACTTTCTCATAAAAAGGTACTGCTTGTTTTTGTGCATGTACTACAATACATTCAGCTCCAAGATCAAAACCTTTTTGAATAAGCATCCGTACAACTAAATCACCATAATACATTTTTCTCTTATCTTTCAACACAGCAATTTTACCTATGGTGTACACATCGTCTATTTTAACTAAGCGTCCAGCTCCTACAGGCTGTTCACCTTCAAAAGCCACTACATGAATAGCATCATGATCATAATCATCCGTAATATAAGCTTTGCTAATGCCCTGCTCCATAACAAATACACGCTCTCTTATAGGCATTACATCTTCCAATGCTTCATGACCTTGTATATAACTTGCCGTAATCATACACATATTCCTCTCATTCTATCCCATTGGAATAACAATACTTATCTCATAAGCATCGTCTACTTCTTTCACCTTGTAATCCACATCTACTCCAGAACTTTCAATCATATCAACTGCCTGCTTAATGGTATTGGTAAATATACGAATATCTTTCAAATAGCGCTTAACTGTAGATTTATTCGTCTTCTTCTGTTCCATCATTCGGTTCAATGTGCGCTCAATTAACTCTTCAGTCTTCTTCACATTAAGGGTTTGCTCAATGACCTTATTCAGAATACTAATCTGCAATGCTTCAGTTGGTAACTTTAATAGTGCCCTAGCATGTCTTTCTGATAAATGATTATCTAATAAAACTTTCTTAACTTGATCACTTAATTTAAGAATCCTAAGTTTATTAGCAATCGTTGACTGGCTCTTTCCTACTTGCTTAGCCACTTCTTCTTGGGTCAAATCATAATCGTTAATAAGATTATAATACCCCTCTGCTTCTTCTAAGTAATTAAGATTCTCTCTCTGAAGATTTTCAATTAACGCTATTACGGCACTATCTTTATCATTGACATCGATGATAATCGCTGGAATCTCTGTAAGCCCAGCAAGCTTCGTTGCTCTTAGACGTCTCTCCCCTGCAATTAACTCAAAATACTCTTGATTAATACGCCGTACACTAACAGGTTGCATAACCCCAAATTCTTTGATGGAATTAGCTAATTCATCTAACATTAATTTATCAAAAACTTTTCTTGGTTGATATGGATTAGGTCTAATATTATTAACAGAAATAAAAGTAATTTTATACTCATTAATCATAACGCTAACGATTCCTCTCTTCTTTAGTTTTATTTATATAAAAAGTATATCTATTATACTTAAGGAACTATTTTAAAAAATTATCACTTAAGTAATCTTTCTATTTAAAGTATCTTTTTTTGTTATTACCATGGATATATAAATGTATAATCACTAAAAAATCAAAGAACCATGATTTATAAGAGGTATTTTCCATATACCTTATCTATTATTATATCAAAAATTAATACAAAATCAAACATATTCTTTGACATCTTCTACTGATAACTTAGATTCTTTATAAAAAAACTTTTTATGATTATTTGAATGATGCTATGATTTAAAGGCAGTTTTAGGAAGGTATCTGCGTTAGGTCATAAAGCAATAGAATGATTCAATCATAGGATATCAACACAGACGGCGAAGCTAAGACCCACTAAACATCACGTTTAGGGGTCTTGAAATCATAATCTATTATATTCTCCAATAAACCTCATGCCATATTCTTTAATGAACAACCCGAAAATGTGGTCTTAACATTTACCTATACTCACTTATATGGTAATGATTATTTCCTGGGTAATAATCTATAAAGGACTCTTTTTAGGTTTACCAGCTTTCCTTGGATATTTGTTGGGTGTTACACCTTCTTTTTTAATAACCACAAAAGCTCTTTCTATATCTGACTGAGGTATTTTGACTCTTGTCACACCTTCCTGATAACCACCAAGAGTCTCAATAGCTTTTTTTGAACCCTCTAATTCTTCATGAGAGTGTTTTGCTTTATAAGCAATAAAATAACCTCCATGACGCACAAATGGAATACAATATTCACTTAAAATAGAAAGGTCTGCTACTGCTCTTGATACACAAAGATCATATTGCTCTCTATACAAATCTGTACTTCCTAGATCTTCAGCTCTACCATGAACACATTGTATATCGACTAAATCCAGTTCATCCATAACAGCTGTTAAAAATTGAATCCGTTTATTAAGTGAATCGGCTAAGGTCAGCTTAATATGAGGATACACTATCTTTAAGGGAATACCTGGAAAACCAGCACCTGTTCCCAGATCAATTACCTGGTTACAGTTATTTAAATCCATTACTTTATGAATGGCGATACTATCAAGAAAATGTTTTATAATAACTTCTTTTTCTTCTGTTATAGATGTTAGATTCATTTTTTCATTCCACTGAATGAGCATATCATAGTACTTTTCAAATTGATTAATTTGTGTTTCTGTTAAAAGGTAGCCTAATTCTTTTGCACCCTCAACAAGCATTTTTATGTGTTCCACTGTCATCATCCTAACTGCTTATTTTTTCCTTCTTAATTGTTCAAGATAAACCAATAAAACAGAAATATCCGCCGGTGATACGCCTGAGATTCTTGACGCTTGCCCTATGGATCTTGGTCCAATAGCTTTTAATTTTTGCATAGCTTCTATTCTTAACCCTTTTATCGCTTCATAATCTAAATCCTCAGATAGATACTTCTTTTCCAATTTTTTAAATTGGCTTACCTGTTTTATCTGTCTCGTTATATACCCTTCATATTTAATGGATATATTGACTTGCAGGGTTACCTCTGAATCAAGAGATGTTCGTTTCTTATCTATCTCACCAATTTTCTCATAATCTATTTCTGGTCGTCTTAGCAGTTCAGCCAGTGAACTACCAGAACGTAGTGGTGTACTCTCGTGTTTTTCTAAGAAGTTATTGACTTCTTTTGTTGCGCCTATACGGGTATTCTTGAGACGCTCCACTTCTATCCCAATCTGTTTTTCCTTCAAGACAACACCTTCATAACGTTCAGCCGATATGAGTCCAGCCCTATGTCCAATAGCTGACAAACGTAAATCAGCATTATCTTGACGCAATAACAGACGGTATTCAGCTCTTGAAGTCATCATACGATAAGGTTCATTGGTTCCCTTTGTGACAAGATCATCAATAAGAACACCGATATAAGCCTCCGATCGATCCAATACAACTTGCTCTTTTCCAAGTATTTTCAAACCAGCATTCATGCCTGCCATTAACCCTTGAGCTGCTGCTTCCTCATACCCTGAACTTCCATTAAATTGACCTGCACTATATAAACCAGATACTGTCTTAAACTCTAAACTGGCTTTTAATTGAGTAGGATTAATACAATCGTATTCTATGGCATATCCCGGTCGCATAATAGAACAGTTTTCAAGGCCTGGCAATGTCCTTAACATATCTCTCTGAACATCTTCAGGTAAAGATGTGGACATCCCCTGAACATACATCTCCGATGTAAATTCACCCTCAGGCTCTAAAAATACTTGATGTCTTTCTTTATCCCTAAATCGAACAACCTTATCTTCAATAGATGGGCAATATCTAGGTCCTGTTCCCTCAATTACACCACTATATAAGGGTGATCGATTCAAATTTTCTTCAATCACTTGATGGGTACTTTCATTAGTATACGTCAACCAACAAGGAATCTGCTCCCGCTCTATATCTTCCATTCGATTTAAAAAAGAAAAGGGGACAACTCTCTCATCACCTTCTTGAATCACCATCTTAGAAAAATCAACTGTATTACCATCAATTCGTGCAGGTGTTCCTGTCTTAAATCGATATAGCTCAATGCCATGGTCCATTAAAGATGCAGATAGATGATTAGCTGCTAGTAACCCATTTGGTCCACTGGCAATACTCACATCACCATATATACATTTTGATTTTAAATACGTACCACTAGCAATAACAATAGCCTGACACTCATATATAGCATCAGATACTGTCCTTACCCCTATAACACTATCCTCTTCTGTCAATATCTCAACCACTTCAGATTGTTTAATTGTCAAATGGTCTGTATTCTCAAGAACTTTCTTCATCTCTTTAGAATAAGTCGTCTTATCGGCCTGTGCCCTTAAAGAATGAACTGCTGGACCTTTACCCATATTTAACATACGAGACTGTAAATACGTCTTATCAATATTCTTACCCATCTCACCACCAAGAGCATCAATCTCTCGCACAAGATGTCCTTTTGACGTACCTCCTATACTCGGGTTACAAGGCATCATAGCTATACTATCAAGACTAACCGAAAACACAACCGTCTCAAGCCCTAACCGAGCAGCAGCTAACGCAGCCTCACATCCAGCATGGCCAGCACCGATAACCACCACATCATACTTGCCTTCTATATAACTCATTTTCATTCTCCTAACCTATATATTCAATCAACAAAACAATTATCTTATTTCAATCCATCTATATTAATGTATTTCTTATATTATTTCTATTCTGATCCTAATTTCACAATTCTTATATCACAAAATACCCATCACTAGACATCAGGTACCACATCACCATCTTTTTTCATCATACTAATCACATAATACCTCTACACAAATTATACCTTTTTCCAAAAATACTAGCCCAGTAGATGATGATTTATATCAATAAAGCGACTTCTAAATATTTGTTAGAAAATCTTTGCAAGCGACGACCTATCTTACGTTAAAAACCTTAATTGTCTGACCAACGGGAGTTTTAAGGTTTAGTAAGATTGGTCATAGTGCGCTTAGTTTTTCTTCAAATATTTAGCCTAAGCTTAATTGATATAAATCATCATCTACGCCGTCTTGCACCAGCCATTAATTTATCCAACATATCAAGCAGATTAATCTACTTCCCTAAACAAAACTGACTAAATATCTGATTAATTAAATCCTCACCCACATGATCACCCGTAATCTCACCCAAATGCTCATAGGTACTTTTCAAATCAATGGACCAACAATCCTCAGGCATCCCCTGTTGGATAGAATCTTTAACAGCTTCCACACTTTTAAGAGCCTCCTCAAGAGAAACCTTATGCCTTACATTGGTTATATACAACTCATTATCCATTACAATATCCCCCAACATAAACATATCTTTAATCACTTTCTCAAGTTGCTCTAATCCCCTATAATCAATAATAGAAGTAGGAATAACAGTTACATTCGGCATCAGTAACCTTATATCTTCCTCTGTAATTTCCATTGATAAATCAATCTTATTTAATAATACAATTACTTTCTTATCTTTCACTAAATCACATATATAGCGATCTTCCCCCGTCATTTCACCTGATGCATCTAACATCATAATCACAAGGTCCGCTTCTTCTACTACAGCTTTGGATTTACTTACACCTATCTTCTCAACCACATCTTCTGTTTGCCTAATTCCTGCTGTATCTATAATACGAATAGGTATACCTAGAATGTTCATATATTCCTCTAATACATCCCGGGTTGTCCCTGCTATATCTGTTACAATGGCTCGATCTTCCTTCAATAAAGCGTTCATTAAGGAAGATTTGCCTACGTTTGGCTTGCCAACAATGGCTGTTTTAATACCCTCACGAATAATTTTACCGACTTCTGAAGACTGAATCATCTTTCTAATGCCTTGTTCTATAGCATGAAGTCTTCCCATAACATGATCATCACTTAACTCATCTATATCATACTCAGGATAATCAATAGATGCTTCTATATGTGCAATAAGCTCTAATATTTCCCTACGCACCTCTTCTATATGATAATAGACAGCTCCCTTTAATTGATGTACTGAACTTTTTAGCGCAAGATGTGTTTTAGCATTAATAATATCAATAACGGCTTCAGCACCGGATAAATCAAGACGTCCATTCAAGAAAGCTCGCTTGGTAAATTCACCTGGCTCAGCCAATGTTGCACCGTGGGTTAAGACCAAATGTAGAATTCTCTGCATCACAATAACACCACCGTGACAGTTAATCTCGATGATATCTTCCTTGGTATAGGTACCTGGTCCCTTCATAACGGACACCAATACTTCATCCACAATCTCATCTTGCTTTGGGTCAATGATATTTCCGTAATGCAATGTATGTGTTTTTTGGTCTTTTAATTGCTTCTTCTTATGGGATACAAACAATCGGTCTGCAATAGCTATAGCCTCATCACCACTTATTCGTATAATACCTATACCTGATGCAGATAAAGAAGTTGATATAGCTGCTATTGTATGATCTAACATAATAAAACTCCTTTAAATTTGTGGGGAATCATAAAAAACCCAGGCTAATAAGCATGGGTCTTTTTATGCGACGGGAGTCTTCCCCCACGCTCATTATTTTTTATAGTTACTTGGTGTAATAACAACTTTCCTGTATGGCTCTTCACCCTCACTATGGGTTTCTACATACTTATCATTCTGCAAAGTAGAATGAATTATTCTTCTTTCATAAGGATTCATTGGCTCTAAACTAAACTTACGACTATTTTTTCGAACCTTATAAGCTAAGTTTTTAGCTAAGTTCTCAAGGGTCTCTTTTCTTCTTTCGCGATAATTCTCTGTATCTAGTTTCACACGAATATATTTATCAGATTCCTTGTTCACTACTAAGCTAACTAAATATTGAAGAGAGTCAAGTGTTTGCCCTCTTTTTCCAATAAGTACACCCATACTAGGTCCACTTAATTCAATCTCCATATTTTGATCTCTTATTTGTAATTTGATTTCAACCTTTAGATCCATAATGCGGAATACTTCTTCTAGAAACTCTAAAGCTATATCATTTAAATTAATTTTTTTAGTCACTCTAACTTTTGCTAATTTTGAACTAAATAATCCTAAGAATCCACTAGGACCCTTTTCAATAATTTCAACATCTACTTTATCACTTGTAGTCCCGAGTGCTATTAAAGCTTCTGTAATGGCATCGTCTACAGTCTTACCTGATTTTTCAATAAAATTCATTTTCAGAACTTCCCTCCTTAAAATATCCAAGTTAACTTCTATGGGTTAACATTTCTAGTCAAGTTCTTCAATCCATTCTCAGTCCCTTAAAAGTTAATAATCATACTTTACTTTTTTTTATCATTTGCTAAATGATTGTTAATAACCACTTGTTGAACAAACTGGAATGAACTACCTGTTAACCAGTAGAGACCTAAACCAGCAGGCATGGATAAAACAAAGAAAACCGTAATAAGAGGCATGGTATACATCATTGTTTTATTGGTTGCAGCTTGCTTATCATCCATTTTGCCAGCACTACGTGCTTGTGATGTTTTCATAACTAAGAACTGAACAACTAGATTCAATAAAGGAATTAAAAGTCCGATAGACATTAAATCTGGCTTGTCCGCTAAATTAATACCAAGGAAATAGTTTACATCAGATAATTGTTTTACAAAAGGCGCTACCTGATCACCTACTGTACTAAATGTATTCTGAAAATCTAACCACTTTTCAGAGTTAAATGTACCTAATAAATCGACAACTTTATTATCGATCATTGGGTCAAAGTTTTTTATGGGTATTTTTGCTGCCTCATTAATACCTTCCAAAGTTGGACCATAACCTGGAACACCTTTAATAATACCAATAATACTTAAATAAATACCTTTAATGCTTACAATATATGCTGGAATATTTCTAAGTACTGCGAATAAGGACATAATGATAGGGAATTGAACCAACAACGGTAAACAACCGCCAAAAGGGCTTACATTGTTTTCTTGGTACAATTGAGACATTTCCATACGTAGCTTATTCTGAGACTCTGCATCTTTTTTATCTTTGTATTTATCTTGAATCTTCTTTAGCTTTGGCTGAATGGCTTGCATGCCAAGCATCGATTTCTGTTGTTTAAAAGCTAAAGGTAACATTAATATCCTAATGATAATTGTAAATAAAATAATACTTAATCCTAAAGATTCAATACCAATAGAACTAAACATCTGATAGATGGCATTCATAATCATCCCAAAAACTTTGCCAATAGGGCCTGTTATGGGAGAAGTACTCTGGGTTAGAACAAAAATATTCGAAAATAACATGAACTGAGTTCCTCCTATATTTTATGGTACTGGGTCGTAACCACCTTTATGAAATGGATGACATCTCAATATTCTTTTAAGACCTAACCATGACCCCTTAAAAAAACCATATTTAGTAATGGCTTCATAGGTGTACGCAGAACAAGTTGGCGTATATATACATGATGGTTGCTTCATGGGTGAAATGTACTTTCTATAAAATACAATCAAACCAAGTGATCCTTTTTTAAAGATATTCATTGTCATCACTACTTTACATTGTCATTTAATAAACGGTGTCTTTCCAATAAATGCATCAACGCTTTTTCTATATCTCTATAATCAGCTTCTGATGCTCTTACTCTTCCAATAACTACAATATCAAATCCAGACTTTATACGATTCTCATTTAGTCGATAATTTTCTTTTACCAACCTTGTAATCTTGTGCCTTACGACGCTGTTTCCAACTTTTTTACTCACAGAAATACCCAAACGATTTATTGTATCTCCATTACAATAAATATACATAACTAAATACTTGTTGGCAAGGGATTTCCCCTTATTATACACAGTTTTAAAATCTTTTCGTTTCTTTAGCGATTCCGTTTGTTGCATTCAGAAACTCCTCCTATACTCCACAAGGTATCATGTTTCTTTAATCCTTGACCATCACTCCATATATAAAGGTAATAATAATATACACTTATCCATGATGCGTACAAGAATTGCTTATAACATTTAAGACCTTGTGATGTATTTCATATGTTGATAATCAACTTTTGGAGGATAGTATAAAAGGCCACAAAATGAGGCCTTAAGCTGATAATTTTTTTCTACCTTTTGATCTTCTTCTTGCTAGAATGCTTCTACCACCAGTTGAGCTCATTCTTTTTCTAAATCCATGTTCTCTACTTCTTTGTTTTGTTTTTGGTTGATATGTTCTTTTCACTAAAAGCACCTCCTTTAATTATTTCTTCTAAAAGATACGACTGGGTCGTACTCTATTAAATAACTTGTACTTTATTAATGCTCTTAGCAGCAATAAAATACATTCATCTACCATATAAAAATATCGGTGCTTACAGTCATCATAACATTAAAGCACTATTTCAATTATATTAAAAAACTACTCTCTAGTCAAGTAAAAAATTATTATAAATTTTATCCACATTTTTTAGGCCCCTTTTCCACATTTTGTGGATAAATTGTTAAAAACTTTTTATCCACAATTAGCGTTTATTTTGTGGATAACTTTTCTCCTTTTAATGATTTTACATTTTTTTACAATACCCCCTTTTTATAAATTTTATGCACATGTACAGCTATTAACAGGTTGTATATTATTTCATCAACACAATGTGGATAAAATTCGACAAAACAAAGTTATCAACAATATTAACAATAAATCTTATCCACTTTATCCACAATTTTTATCCACATAGTCATATTCTAGCATTGAAAATTAACCTTTTATAGAGTAATATATACAGTAGATAGTTGAATAAGCTTGGATTTTTATGTTTATTCACAGGTATATTGAATGATATTTAAGGTTAAATAAAGAATCGAAAATATGCTTAATGATAGTTTCATAGCTCCCGCGTCATGATTCTAGCAGAAGATATACCATAAAATGTTCCCTAATGATTCTTTTTTAGGGGCTCATTTTATGATGCCTAAGAATCTTTTATTTGTCCTATGAAATGATGGTAACTACTATGCGATACCATTACTAATGATTATACCTTAGAAAAAATGAAAGAAGGAGGACATAGGATGAGTCATTCCGTAATTGAAAATTGGGATAAGATACAAGCTCTCCTTAGAGATGAATCTGATATCTCAAAGATATCCTATAAGACATTTCTCGAAAACTTACAACCAGTTAAAGTACACGATGACACCATCATTATCAAAACAGATGATGAAATTGGACGAGATTATATTGAAAGAAAATATAGCCGTTCTATTATGATTGCTATTCGAGAAATTGTAGGCCAAATATATGAAATCAAATTTATGTTACCTAACGAGTTGGAAAAGGAAAAAAAAGAAGATAAAAAGGAGTCCGTGAAAAAAAGTTCTACTAATAATAATAGCCAATATAATAACCTGAATTCTCGTTATACTTTTGACTCTTTTGTCGTTGGTAACAACAATAAGTTGGCACATGCTGCTTCACTTGCTGTATCAGAATCACCTGCTGAAGCTTATAACCCACTTTTTATATATGGAGGCGTAGGTCTTGGGAAAACTCACTTAATGCATTCCATTGCCCATTTTATTCTATCAGAGAATAGTCGTTCCAAGGTATTATATGTATCTTCAGAGAAGTTTACTAATGAGCTTATTAATTCGATTCGAGAAGATAAAAACGAAGCATTCCGCCAAAAGTACCGTAACATAGACGTCTTATTAGTAGACGATATTCAATTTATTGCTGGAAAAGAGCGAACTCAAGAAGAATTTTTCCATACCTTTAATACGCTTTATGAAGCGAAGAAACAGATTATTATATCCAGTGATCGCCCACCAAAAGAAATTGAAACCCTTGAAGAACGTTTGCGCTCCAGATTCGAATGGGGGTTAATCGCTGACATTCAGGCACCCGATTATGAAACAAGAATGGCCATCTTACAAAAAAGAGCCGAACTTGAGAACTTAGATCTACCTGATGACGTTATTCAATATGTAGCAACGAACATTAAATCTAACATTCGAGAACTTGAAGGTGCGATTAATAAAATTATAGCCTACTCAACTTTAGTACATAAAGACTTAACAAAAGAATTGGCCGAAGATGCATTAAAAGATCTGATAACACCTGAAAAAGATAAAGAAATTACACCAGAGTTTATATTAGAAATTGTTGCAGAGCATTATAATCTAAACCCAATGGATATCGTCTCTAAAAAAAGACCTAGAGATATTGCCTATCCAAGACAGATTGTTATGTATCTATCCCGAACCTTAACGGATATTTCTCTTCCTAAGATAGGTCAGATCCTTGGTAAACGTGATCATACAACCATCATACACGGGTATGAAAAGATACGTAAAGATATCATAAAAGACAGTGCTTTAAAGAACACCATCGAAATTCTTACAAAGAAGATTACAGGGAAATAGATTTCTTTAAAAATTATAATGTACGAGGACAGCAGCCAGGTTTTTATCATGCATTATAATTTTTTTGAAGTTAATAAGTTATCAACAAGGGTATGTTAAGATACCATGCATAACCTGTGCAAAACTTTTTTAAGGGTAAAAGCCCCATATGCCCTGTGGATTATTTCTAAAAAAATCAAAAACTATTAACAGGGTTATTAAACTTATCGACAAGGTTAAATAATTAGGTCTCAGAACACTTATTAACATATTAACAAGCCCTATTATTATCCTTACTAAAAAAGAACTATATATATTATATATATCTGTGTGAAAGGAGTTATTAACAACTATGAAATTGACATGTAGTAAAAGTGATTTATTAAATGGTGTGAATACAGTTCTGAAAGCTGTATCAACCAGAACAACATTACCGATTCTTGAATGCATCTTATTACAAGCAACCACTGATGGGTTCAAACTCATTAGTAATGATCTGGAACTTGGTATCGAAAGTAATGTAAAAGCAAACATCATTAAGACAGGAACCGTTGCATTAAAGGCTAGGATTTTTTCAGAAATCGTTAAGAAACTACCAGATAATGAAGTGGAAATAACAGTAGATGAAAAAAGTTATACAACCATTAAATGTGAAAAATCAAAGTTTAATATATCAGGACAATCTGGAGAAGAGTTTCTTCAATTACCTAATGTACCAAAAGAAAAAGGTATTCGCATTTCACAATTTAAATTAAGAGAAATGATTCGTCAAACGATTTTCTCAATTGCACTTGAAGAGATTCGTCCCATATTAACAGGCGAACTCATTGAATTCAAAGACAATGAATTAAATATGGTATCCCTTGATGTTCATCGTGTTTCCATTCGAAAAATGGATTTTGAATCTTCACTGGAAAACATGGTGGTGGTCGTTCCAGGAAAAACTTTAAATGAAATCAGTAAGATTCTTGATGCGGATGACGAAAAAGATGTACAGATCTACTTCTCAGACAAACATATACTTTTTGAATTAGAAGACAGCATTATCGTATCAAGATTACTTGAAGGAGACTTCCCAAAATACGAGCAATTTTTCTCAAAAGATTACGATACACTTGTAAAAATTAATAAACAAGAGCTTTTTATGAGTATTGATAGAGCTGCATTAATCTCTAGAGAAAGTAAGAAGAATCCTATAAAAATGACCATTAAGGATAATAGCATGATTATCACTTCTAACACTGAGCTTGGTGATGTTTATGAAGAAATTGATATTGAAAAAGAGGGTAACCCATTAGAAATAGCTTTTAACCCAAAATATTTTATGGATGCATTAAAAGTCATAGATGCGGATTATATTCATTTACAATTTACCAATCCTCATAGTCCTTGTATGATTTTACCTGAAGATGGTGATGATTATAAATATCTCATTGTGCCTATTCGTATAAGAGCTTAGAGGAGAAAAAAATGAAAAATATCGCGATTAATACAGAATTTATTAAGCTTGGTCAGCTATTAAAACTTGCAGGTATTGCTGATTCAGGTGTTCATGCCAAAATTTTGATCATGAATGAAGAAGTAAGTGTAAATGGACAAGTCGTTACCCAGAGAGGTAAAAAAATATATCCTTCAGATCAAGTTGCTGTTGAAGGCCTTGGAGAAATAAAAGTAACCAAATAGATCACTTTATTATAATAGTTGTAGATAAAGATGGAAAACCCCTATGCATAAGGAATGCATAATTATACATGGGGGTTTATCATCATGTGGATAAATAAAAAAACGGAGTGCTTGAAGATGTTTATTAAGACATTATCATTAAAAGATTATCGCAATTATGAACAAGGTGTTATTCATTTCTCAGATGGCATTAATATCTTGTTTGGGAAAAATGCTCAAGGTAAAACCAATGTTATTGAGGCTATTTACGTGTGTGCAACTTCCAAATCCCATCGAACAAGCAACGATAAGGAACTCATTCGATTAGAGGAGGATGCAACTCACGTCAAATTGACTGTGAATAAAAATGATTTGGATGAAGATATAGATATCCACATCCGGAAAAATAACCGAAAAGGGATAGCTATTAACAAAACACCCATTAAAAAGTTAAACGAATTAATGGGTTTATTACATGTGATCATTTTTTCACCTGAGGATCTTGGACTCATTAAAAATGGACCCAAAGAGCGAAGACGTTTTATAAACATTGAGCTGTGCCAATTAGACCATATTTATTATTATCATTTGCAACAATACCACAAAGTTCTAAAACAAAGGAATAATTTACTAAAAAATATGAAAAATTCCAGAGAAATTGACCACACTATAAGTATATGGGATGATCAGTTGGTGAGCCATGGATTGAAGATTATTGATAGACGGGAAGCTTTCCTACAAGATTTGAATCATATTATACAGAAAATCCATGGTGATATATCCGGTGGGACAGAAAAGCTTGAGCTTATCTATGAAAAAAATGTATCAGGAGATGGGTTTGCAGCTCGTCTAAATCATCAATTGAAAAAAGACATGAAATTTGGTTCAACCAGTGTAGGACCTCATCGTGATGATATGATGTTTTTAGTGAATGGGATTGATATACGCAAATATGGGTCTCAAGGGCAGCAACGAACAGCAGCCCTTTCTCTTAAATTATCAGAAATTCAATTAGTCATGGACCAGATAGACGATACCCCTGTTCTACTCTTAGATGATGTTTTATCCGAATTGGACCAACATCGTCAGAAATATTTGATTCATTCTTTAAATCATATACAAACGATTATAACGTGTACAGGGGTTGAAGATTATATTAAAAATCTTACTAAGATTGGTAAACTTTATGAAGTAACGGATGGTCATGTAAGATTATATGAGTAGAATTATTGGCATGAGAGGGATTAAGTATAATAGCCATTTGTACGATATAGCTTTAGTGGAGAAATTTGCAATAATTTACAGATTATTATATAATAGTTAGAATAGGGATAAACATGACTTTATAAGAGACATGGTAAAAAATGCCTCAAATTCTTAGTGAGCTAATGAGACTGATATGCATAAAAAGCTGTCGTTAAGATATTAGGAGATAGCCCATAAGTAAAGCATTGACATGTCCTAAACATATATAGGAGGTTTATTATGAGTAACGTATCGGAGTATAATGAGAGTCATATTCAGGTGTTAGAAGGGCTTGAAGCCGTTCGTAAAAGACCAGGTATGTACATTGGTAGTACATCAGCTAGAGGTCTTCACCATTTGGTATATGAGATTGTCAATAATTCAGTGGATGAAGCGTTAGCAGATCGGTGTGATTTTATTGAGGTAACCCTTCATCCAGATAATTCTGTTTCTGTTTTAGATAATGGACACGGGATTCCTGTAGGTATACATCATCAGAAGGGAATTCCAGCTGTTGAGGTTGTCTTTACCATTTTACATGCAGGTGGTAAATTTGGTGGAGGTAGCTATAAAGTATCAGGAGGTCTCCATGGTGTTGGTGCATCTGTTGTTAATGCCTTGTCAGAATGGTTAAAAGTACAAGTCTATACAGACGGAAAAATCCATGAACAAAATTACCAGCGAGGAGAAGTGATGCATCCTCTAAAAGTAGTTGGTGACATCGATAAAACAGGATCGTATATTCATTTTAAGCCAGATCCAGAGATTTTTGAAGAACTTGTATTTGATTTTGACACCCTTAGACAACGTTTACAAGAGATGGCTTTCTTGACAAAGGGATTAAAAATTAAGTTTGTAGATCTTAGAGAAGAAGAAGAGAAGAAAGAACTTGTTTTCCATTACGAAGGTGGTATCAAAGAGTTCGTAAAATACCGTAATCGTAATAAAGATACCCTTTATGATGCTATTGCATATGCAGAAGGGGAAAAAGATAATGTGTATGTTGAAGTTGCTTTTCAGCACAATGAATCTTATGTAGAGAATATCTTTACATTTGTTAATAATATTAATACACCAGAAGGTGGTACCCACCTGAGTGGATTTAGAACGGCTTTTACAAAAACATTAAATGATTATGCAAGAAAAAATAAATTTTTAAAAGAAAATGAGAAAAACTTAGCTGGAGAAGATGTGAGAGAAGGAATAACATCTGTTATAAGCATTAAGATTGAAGATCCTCAATTTGAAGGTCAGACAAAACAGAAGTTAGGTAACAGTGAAGCTAGAGGAGCAGTGGATTCTATTGTATCTGAGCAATTGACATATTTCTTAGAGCAGAACCCTTCAGTAGCTAAGATTATCTTAGAAAAAGCTGTGATGGCAAGTCGTGCCAGAGATGCAGCAAGAAAAGCAAGAGATTTAACTAGAAGAAAAAGTGCATTAGAGAGTACATCCTTACCAGGTAAGTTAGCGGATTGTTCAGATAAAGATCCTGCTAATTGTGAAATCTATATTGTTGAGGGTGATTCTGCGGGTGGATCAGCCAAATCTGCTAGATCCCGTCAGACACAAGCTATTTTACCTCTTCGTGGGAAAATTATTAACGTGGAAAAAGCGAGATTAGATAAGATACTGAGTAATAAAGAAATAAGAGCCATGATTACTGCTTTTGGTGCAGGCATATCTGAGGATTTTGATATTGAAAAATTGCGTTACCACAAAATCATTATCATGACAGACGCCGATGTAGACGGTGCTCATATTCGTACGCTTTTATTAACATTCTTCTATCGTTACATGCCACAGCTTATCGAACAAGGAAAAGTCTATATTGCACAGCCGCCATTATACAAAGTCACTAAGAGCAAAAAATCGCAATACGTGTACAATGACCGTGCTCTTGAGAAATTAATGGAAGAAATCGGCCGAGATGGTATTACGCTTCAACGTTATAAAGGTCTTGGTGAAATGGATGCTGAACAATTATGGGATACAACAATGGATCCAGAAAGACGGATTTTACTAAAAGTTGATATAGAAGATGCAGCAGGTGCTGATGAGGTGTTCACAACATTAATGGGTGATAAAGTAGAGCCTCGTCGTGAATTTATACAATCACATGCTAAGCAGGTTCGAAACTTAGATATATAGATGCCTATAAGCATCGTTATATGGGAGGATTAATAGAATGGACGAAAGACAAGATTATGATCAAATTATATCCGTTGAATTACAGGATGAAATGAAAAAATCCTATATTGATTATGCCATGAGTGTTATCGCATCTCGTGCATTACCGGATGTAAGAGACGGACTTAAGCCTGTTCATAGAAAAATTCTATACGCTATGAGTGAGCTTAACCTAACACCGGATAAACCCTATCGTAAATCAGCTCGTATCGTTGGAGATACAATGGGTAAGTATCACCCACATGGTGATAGTTCGATTTATGACGCTATGGTACGTATGGCGCAACATTTCTCAACAAGATATTTATTAGTAGATGGTCATGGTAACTTTGGTTCTGTAGATGGTGATAGTGCAGCAGCTATGCGTTATACAGAAGCAAGAATGAGTAAAATGGCTCTTGAGCTACTTGCTGATATAGGAAAAGATACCGTTGATTATAAACCAAACTTTGATGAATCATTAAAAGAGCCAGAAGTATTACCAGCTAGATACCCTAACTTATTAGTTAATGGTACATCAGGTATTGCTGTTGGTATGGCAACGAATATACCACCTCATAACCTGAATGAAGTCATTGATGGTGTCGTAAAAATTATTGATAATATTGTTCTAGAAGAGCGTGACACAGATCTTGAAGAATTAATCGAGATCATCACAGGACCTGATTTTCCAACTTACGGTAAAATATTAGGCAAAAACGGTATAAAGGAAGCTTACCGGACAGGTAAAGGTAAAGTAAAAGTTAGAGCAACAGTTGATATAGAGCCAATGGGGACAAATAAACAACGTATTGTTGTTACAGAATTGCCCTATCAGGTTAACAAGGCTCGTTTAATTGAGAAAATTGCAGATCTTGTTAAGATGAAGAAGATAGAGGGTATATCAGACCTTCGTGATGAATCGGACAGAAAAGGTATGCATGTTGTCATTGAATTAAAGCGAGATGCAAATGCCAATGTGATCATTAACCAATTGTATAAACATACCCAGTTACAAGAAACATTTGGTATTAATATGCTTGCGTTAGTCAATAACGAACCCAAAATATTAAATCTTAAGCAAATGCTTGTACACTACCTTAACCATCAGAAGGAAGTTGTGACACGAAGAACACAATTTGAACTTAAAAAAGCAGAAAATCGTGCGCATATCTTAGAAGGTTTACTAAAAGCACTTGATTTTATTGAAGAAGTTATTAAAATCATCAGAGCTTCTAAGAGTACTGTAGAAGCAAAGTTCAACTTAACAGAACGCTTCGGATTCAGTGATATTCAGGCACAGGCTATCGTAGATATGAGACTTCGTGCGTTAACTGGATTGGAAAGAGAAAAGATTGAGAATGAATACAGAGAACTCATGGAAAAAATTAAGTATTTAAAATCGATCTTAGCAGATGAAAAGCTATTATATGGTGTCATTAAAGAAGAAATTATGATTATCCGTGAAAAATATGGTGATGAGAGAAGAACAGAGATTACCTATGATGCAGGTGAGATTTCTCTTGAAGACCTTATTAAGAAAGAGCCTACGGTAATTACCATGACACACCTTGGTTACATTAAGCGTATGCCTACTACCACTTATAAGAGTCAACATCGTGGTGGTAAGGGTATAAAAGGTATGCAAACAAGGGATGAAGATTTTATTGAAAATTTATTTATCACATCCACCCATCACTATATACTTTTCTTTACGAATAAAGGGAAAGTATATCGTATGAAGGCTTATGAGATACCAGAAGCAAGTAGAACAGCAAGAGGTACAGCATTAGTGAATCTGTTACAGTTAGACGCAGGTGAACATATTACAGCTGTTATTCCTCTTAGTAAATATAGAGAAGATCGTTATTTATTAATGGCTACCAAAAGAGGTATTATTAAGAAAACCAATATTATGGAATATATCAATATTCGTGTGAGTGGTCTTCAAGCCATTAATCTAAAAGAAGACGATGATTTGATTGAAGTTAAATTAACAGATAATGAGCAAGATATTATCTTAGGTACGAAATACGGTCAGTGTATAAGATTCAGCGAAGAAGATGTTCGTGTTATTGGTCGTACATCCATGGGTGTTAGGGGAATGAATATTAATGATGATGATGAAGTCATTGGTATGCAACTCACTTCACAAGGAACAGATTTACTGGTTGTTTCTGAAAAAGGACTTGGTAAACGTACAGATATTAACGAATTTACGACTCAACGACGTGGTGGTAAAGGGGTTAAATTCTATAAGATTACTGAAAAAACAGGTAATGTAGTTGGTATGAAAGCTGTTAATGATGATAATGAATTGATGTTAATTACTACAGAAGGAATTGTTATTCGTATTCGTGTCACCGATATATCTAGATTTGGACGTATTACATCTGGTGTAAGATTAATGAACTTAGATGGTGATATTTTTGTAGCAGGTATTGCACGTATCAAAGAACAAGATACCCATGAAGAAGAAAGTGGGGAAGAGACAGAAGGTACAGAAGAGACCATGCAAACAGAAAGCTCTGAAGAAGTACAAGCAGATGCTGGATCTGATGAAAAAGAACAAGATGAAGATACATCTGATGAAACAGAATAATAAGCCTGTAAAATAAATTTTAAGGTTATAGTAGGTTATATACTTACTATGACCTTTTTTGTGTATACCCAGCATGGGTACAATCTTAAGGGTGCAAGTCCCAAACACACCTTAGTAGTGGAAAGTGTATAGCTTAAGGCAAGACCTGCTAAGATTTGTCAAGTTAAAATTTAGAAAGTTTGATTAGATTTTTTGGCATGCTAAAAAACCACCCTAACAGCC
>JMSU01000062.1_pt1 | contig 68592 bp, 67 predicted proteins | sample 179011 | NCBI WGS metagenome assembly JMSU01 (sample SAMN02769580, study PRJNA246767) | bioreactor metagenome | isolation source: Culture-1 Bioreactor ArsB derived from microbial biomass from the upper 2 cm... | place: Germany: Bremen | collected day 87 after inoculation
CCACTTAACGAATCACCCGAAGGATCATCGTTAAGCTTCTCGCTCGACTTGCATGTGTTAAGCACGCCGCCAGCGTTCATCCTGAGCCAGGATCAAACTCTCATGTTTAAAGTTTGTTTCTGACCAGACTAATCTGGCAATTTGTATTTTATAGACTACCGTCTGCTTTGTTAGAGATTGTTTTGCTATGCAAAGCCAACTCTACGAATTTACAAAGGATTTATTTGGGTTAACTTTAATAACTAAAGTTGTTGTTTAATATACTATTCATTTTTCATTGTGCAAAACTGCGTCGGAGACTATAATATCAAATATAGGTACAAGTGTCAAGGATATTTCATTTTTTTTTTGAGAATATAGCATTATAAGCATTTTTTATGGTATTTTATTACAGTATATTTTTTCTTGAATGCCTACTACAAGGACCTTGCGAGCATTTTTCTTTAATTATTAGCAAAATAAAATAAATGACTAATTTTATATCAAAATATGCATTGCAATATGTCAAAAGATTATAATCATAACTCCCGCAAAGCTATACTAAGCAAAAAAACAATAAATTACAAGTAATATCTCGTTCTTATTACTTAATTAGTATTTCACCAATAATCCTAATAACTAATGATTCCATTCTATGGTTTTCATACCGTTATCATTCATGATGCCTAATAGTACCCCTATACTACAGAGTCCCTTTATAACTGTCATCACTTGCTCATTATCAACCTGTATGCCTAAACTGGTAAGAATAAGAATTATGGCGCTTGTAACACCTACAACTGTCTTTGTATTGGTTAATTTATTTAAGATTCGATTCATCTTCGATCATCCTCTCTATTTCATATATTTTTTTCTTAATACCACCTAAACGTTCCTGTAAATTTTCAATTTCTTCCTTATAATGTTCATTCTCTTTTATTAACTTTTGAATATCTTTATTACCTGCATCTGTTGTCACGAGCTTCATGTACTTTTCCCATGGGAAATAATTACCTGGACATAACTTGTAATGTGCAAAGTCATGATGTTTCTTAATCTGCTCTTTTTTTATCTCATACTTTTTCATTAAATACTTAGTTAATGAACTTAGAGCTTCTAACTGTACATTTGGCAGAACCTTATCTCCTTCACCTTTATAATCTTGATAACACCCTTCTAAGCAGATTCCTATAGACTTCATATTCATGCCTTCCTGCTTACAGTGACTTCCTCTTTGTTCTTCCATTCTTCCCCTATAGATTTTCCCTCCCTTACTAATAAAATAATGATAACCACACCCTGCCCAACCATTGCTAAGATGCCATCGATGAACATCGTAAATACTACAGTTCCTTGCTAGTGAATGATGAATAATGATATAGGCTGGTTGATTATTTAAGGGTACATTAATCTTAAAATGCGTCTCAATAATATTCATTTTTTCCTCCTTTAAAAAACGTTGAAATATAACTTCATATTAATCTATTTACACAAGTCCCTAAAACACTTGACTTTTTGCAAACAGAACATGAACTAATATTTAAGCCGCTCCTTAGGTAAAATAATTTATAATCGCCAGCATGGTTGCAACAAACCCAACTATCCACCCCATATACTCTCGATATTCCTTTTTGCTACATGTATAGTCTTCAAGTCTCTGAACTCTGTCATCCACATCACCAATCACTTGTCGAAGCCCATTATAATCACGTATAAGGGTCTTCGTCTCTGTCATGGCAACGGTTAGCGCGTTGGTTTCTCGTGTTACCTTCTCAATGGCTTCATAGAATTCTTTTTGAGTAACTCCATTTTGCATATGAATCCCTCCTTATTTCTCCCTACTCTTTGATTAGCTCACTCTATCTCACCCAGGTCTAATTCTATAGTAGCACAGGATAGGACGACAAAAACACGTCATCTTTTCAAAATTATTTCACCATATACATGACAAAATTGTAAGGTTTCCTATCAATCTGTAAGTTACCTAAATGGATTCTTAACCCTCTTCAACGTAAAATATAGTCATAAGCTAAACAAAACATCTGTTATATAGAAAGCAGCTATTTAAAATAAAAGGGAGGCATTTGTAATGTCGAAAGTAATTGAAACAAGGGGCATTAAAAAAGTATATAAATCAAAGGGATTGGAGACTTACGCTGTTAACGGTATCGATATGGGTATAGAAGAAGGTGAATATGTTGGTATTATGGGACCATCGGGCTCTGGAAAAACAACTTTTCTTAATCTTATATCAACCATCGACCAACCAACTGAAGGTACTATTACGTTCAAAGGTATTGACTTAACGACTCTGAAAGGTAAAAAACTAGCTCAATTTAGAAGAGAGAATATTGGCTTTTTATTCCAGGATTTTAACTTACTCAACAACCTTAGTGTTATGGATAATATTGCTTTACCGCTTGTACTTGCAGGTATTGGAGCATCTGTTGTTAAGAAGAAAATTAATGAGCTGGCTACTTTTTTTGGTTTATCGGATCAGCTTCAGAAATACCCCTATCAATTATCCGGTGGTCAGAAGCAAAGAGTCGCTGCAACCAGAGCACTCATTACAAAACCATCCATGATTCTTGCTGACGAACCAACAGGAGCACTTGACTCTAAATCAGCTACAGAATTATTAGAAAGTCTTCAAAAAACCAACAAAAAATTTGGTTCAACCATTGTTATGGTTACTCATGATGCTTTCACTGCCAGTTATTGTAACCGCATCATCTTCATACAAGATGGTCAGGTACTTACAGAATTAAAAAAAGAAGGGTCCAGAAAAAGTTTTTATCAAAAAGTCATTGAACAGTTAGCCCTAATGGGAGGGGAAAACCATGAATGCCATTAGTCTTGCCTATAAAAACATGAAAAGTAATCTTAGCATCTACAAACTACACTTTCTAGCTCTTGTTTTTTCCGTGGTTGCATATTATCAATTTTGCGCTATGAAATACAATCCAAAAGTCCTTGGTATTTCATCACAAGAGATTGTCGGTACCTTAGGTCACGTGACAGCGATTATGTTATTGGTATTCTTAATCTACTTTTCTTGGTTTTCAAGTTCCTTCTTTTTAAATCAGCGAAAGAAAGAGATTGGTCTATATACCTTAATGGGTGTTACTAATTATAAAGTAGGCTTTATCTATGCTATGGAAAATCTTATTATGAGTTTTATCGCTATCGTAGCCGGTTGTGGCATTGGTGCCGCATTTGGCAAACTCTTCATGATGGTGTTATCAAAGTACTGTAATATGGGCGTGGATATTAAGTTTTTTATTTCCTATAAAGCCATTATGGAAACAGCTATTGTCTTTGGTATCATTAGTCTTTTTTTCTCCATCAAAGGCTATATTAATATTGTAAGAAGTAGTTTATTGTCACTAATTAACGCTATAAAAGAAGAAGAAAGTATTCCAAAAGCTAGTATCATAACGGGTATCTTATCCCTGGTTATCATTGGAACAGGCTATTACCTTACCAAATTGGCCATGAATACTGATTTCCTTATCTATACACTACTAACCACTATACTCACCATTATTGGTACATACATGCTATTTCGTAGTACCACAACCATTATATTAAAACGGTTAATCAACAATAAAAACATCTTATACCGGAAAACCAACATTATGACCATCTCCAACTTATGCTATCGTATCAGAAGAAATTATAAAGTTTATGCTACAATTGCCATTCTCTTAACATGTACCATTACAGCATTTGCAACCGTGACCTCCCTTAATTACTCTAACGGTGGTGTTCAGAAGGTCGATTATCCTCATACTTTAATTACCATGACCGAAAGCAAGGAAGCTGCTGATAAGGTAATCGATTTAGTAGCAAAAGAAAAAGATGCAATTATTCATGACAATCATATTAACGTTATTATCAAAAAAAACGTAGCTGGGAAAAATTATCATTATCCTACTGGCATTGTGAAATACAGTGACTATATTAAGGTTGTAGAGCAAGTTCAATACACGGCCAATAAAAAAGCTATTCTTAATAGAGAATTGGAGGATTTTGAAGCCATCTTCAACTTAAATGCAAAGACTATCTTTAATATATTTGACATGAAGACATTAACAATGGATGAACATGAAGTTGCAATCAATCGTATTATAAAAGCACCATTATTCGGTATTGGATTACCTATTAGTAGTCTACTTGTTAATGATAAAACTTATGATATTCTAGCCAAAAATAGTGATATTCAATATATCTCAGCTTATAAATTAACAGATGATGCCTTGGGAAAAACTCTAGAAAGCAAAATCGCGGATTTACCTGACGATATATATGCCTTTGCTCAGTATGGTGACCATGATGGTCAACAGAAAAATATCATTATTAAAATTATCTATATACTTGGTGCATTCCTTGCCTTAGTCTTCATTATGGCAACAGGTAGTATCATCTACTTCAAGATTATCACCGAGTCCATGGAAGACAAGGATAAATATATTATATTAAGTAAAATTGGTATGGAAGACGGCACAATAAAAAAAGCAATCCGTATACAGATTGCTATGGCCTTTATATTACCGCTAGGCATTGCTATTGTCCATTCCATTGTGGCGATCAAAGTTCTAGAAAATATGGTGGCTATTAGCTTGAACCTTCCTATATTAATGAGTATTGGTGTGGTTACCATTATCTTCTTTGGTTTCTATCTCTTAACCACTAAGCATTATATTAGAAGGATTAAAGAAAGTTAAATTTATACTAAACCAAAAGGCTCCAAGGTATATCCCACCTTGGAGCCTTGCTTTATACTTACTTAAGTTTAAAATAAATCATTGACGCTGAATAGTCATCCCAATCGGATTTTTGGATAACAAAATAATTTTCCATGTTCTTATATACTGGTAATAATACTTTTCCTTTAGCTTTAAAAGAATGAGATTCACCTGGTTTAACCTCTTTATAATCTACTGCATTTTCCACAGCATTTTTTAAAGATCCATCAAACCCAAAGTCTCTACCACCGATAATTGAACTTTCAATAGGTGTTTTAGAACCCCAAACATCAGGAGTAAATCGTTTTAAGAATGCAAACTTAGGTCCGCTATAAGTTACATTGCTTACACTCAAATCAATAGTGAGCATCATATATTCAATATGTGGGTCATCTTCTATAACGAAACCTAATGCCTCAATCTGGTCATTTGAAAAGGTTTCTGCTTTTGTTACGGTTACTTCATAATGCGCATTTGTTTTCACATCATCATAACCATCTGGATCATCAAAAGCAAACATAGTTCCAAAAGCTACAGGATCTGTAAGTGAACCTGTATTACCTGATGTCGTGGATGGGGTATTTTGCGTAGGTTGATTAGTCGTGTTGGAACTATTATCATTGTTTACTGGTTTTAAATCAGTAGGCACTGCACCATCTGAGTTATCACCATTATCTTTGATATGAACTGTTTTAGTTTTATCATCCCACGCTATTTCTGCGCCTACCATCTCTGTAACAGCTCTAACAGGTAAATACATTGAACCATCAATGATAACGGGGTAAATCACTTGACCATGACCATCTTTCAGAGTCTGTGCTTCACCGTTATATGTCACTGTGATACCTTTGTTCTCTTTCCCTGATATATCCCTTATCAAAGAACTTGCTGATAATGACGTTGATACTGTGATTAGTAGCATGATTGTAACTAAAATTTTAATCGATTTTTTCATGCATTTTTCCTCCTCTTATCCTTTTAAACTACTTTTGATCCTATTGCTTTATATCGAGGAAATAATTGAAATATTCCCATGACATATACCATATTTTACCATATTAAAGCAACCCATTCAAGAAAAAGCAGTCTACTTATGACGGTACATTACTATTTTTGTTGTCTTTTAAGGTATTTTTTGATATAAAATCTCTTAAATAAGTTTTTCTTTGTTTTCATTAAGATTATTTAATTAAGTATCTGAGCAAATATATTTTTGAATCATAAAAAGTAGTTCATGTACCAGAAAAAGCTATTGTGTTTGAAATCTTATTATATCTTTTCATGTTTTACCATAATTTAACACCAGCCTTATATCTTCTTTATATTTCTTCTATAGAGTTAAACTGTAAATTTACATATCGATCTTTGAGTTACTTCTCTCGCTATCCTATTAATGACAACCATACATAGCTTAAGAAGAACTCACCAAAAAAATTGTGGAGGTAATCGTACCATGAAAAAGAAATTAATCAGTTTAGCTCTCTTAATGACATTACTCTTATCTTATTCCGTTACACATGCCTATGAGACACAAGAAAAAACTACTGGCTCGCTAGCAACCACCCGTAAAAAACAACCCAAATACATCTTCTATTTTATAGGCGATGGCATGGGCACATCACAGAGGCAAATTGCAGAATATTACTTACAAGAAACTTCTGGCGATTCTAGTAAAAAGTTGCTTATGAATACATTTCCTCATTCAGCCATTAACACAACCCACTCTATGAATACACTTATTACAGACTCGGCAGCAGCAGGTACAGCACTTGCAACAGGCTACAAAACCAATAATGGTGTTATATCAAAAGACCCTGAAGGCAATGACTTGAAAACACTTATTGAAGCAGCAGAAGAAGTCGGTATGGCAACAGGACTTGCAACAACTACACGTATTACCCATGCTACGCCTGCGGTATTTGCATCTCATAATGAAAGTCGTGGTAATGAAAATGATATAGCCGCTGACCTACTCGATAGTGGTGTTGATTATATTGTTGGTGGAGGTGTTCGTCATTTCTTACCAGAAGGTTTTAAAGATAATCAAACAGATGCTTTTGGTCGTACGATTAAGTCCAAAAGAAAGGATAGCAGAAATCTCTTAGCAGAGTTTAGAAAAGCAGGCTATTCTGTACGTTATGGTATGAAAGGCTCAGAGGAATTCAAAAAGGATACCTTCAAAACAGGCGATCAATACCTTGGTTTATTTACCTATTCTCATCTTCCTTATTCCATCGATGATATGCACAATGACGCTTATGATGCACCTACTTTAGCTGAAATGACTGGGAAAGGTATTGATTTACTTTCTAAGGATACAGACGGTTTCTTCTTCATGATTGAAGGTGGACGTATTGACCATGCCTGTCACCCTAATGATGCACCTGCTGCCATCATGGATACTATAGCTTTTGATAATGCTATAAAAGAAGCTTATGACTTCTATCTTAAACATCCAGAAGAAACGTTAATACTTGTCTTAGGTGACCATGAAACAGGTGGTCTTGGTATGGGTGTTAACACGGATTATTTCCTTACTCTTCAAGAGCTTACCAAAGCAAAAATGTCTGTGGAAGAATTACAAGGACAATACGATGGAAAAAGAACTGAGTTTTATACATTTATAGAAAAAAACTTTGGTCTTACGGACTTAACAACAGAAGAGAAAAATCTTTTAGAAAAAAGCATGGACATGGTAGACGAAGGTATCTACACTTACAATAACAAATATAAGTATGACGAAACAGCTATGGCTGTAACCCATATCTTATCTGAACGAGCTGGTATTTACTGGACTTCCTACGCTCATACAGCAACTCAAATTCCAATGTCAGCCATTGGTGTTGGCGCTGATCAATACAATGGCTTTATGGATAATACAACCATTGCCAATATTACAGCAGAACTTGCAGGATTAGCACTTAATAACTAAATCAAGATATTAAGTTGCATATCTGTTATTGAAAGGGGTATCTACGTGAATAAGAAACTGAAAGTATCTGTTATCTATGCTATCTTATGTCTATTGACCTTTTTTCTCTTCATGAAGTCCAATCACCAAGACGATAAGTATAATCAAAATGTCTCAGAAGCAAAATCTCTTGTATTAGATGTAGATGATTCAGACGTGGTTAAATCTGGCATATCCGCTATTGGCTATCAGCAACTGAATGTTCGTATCCTAAATGGGACTTATAAAGGTGAAGAAATATCCGTTACAAATCCTTTGATGGGAAAATTGGATTATGATAATTATTACCAAGTAGATGACAAAGTAATTATTGCGTTAAAAACAGATACTCAGGGGTACATTATCGATGCTAAAGCTATTGAACTCTATCGACAACCGTATATGCTCATTGTTTTCATCCTATTTGTTATACTCCTCATATGGTATGCAAGGGATATTGGGGTGAAAGCTTTATTTTCATTTATGTTTACGATTCTTATATTATGGAAATTGTTGATACCCCTCCTATTAGCCGGGAAAAACCCAATGGTGATAGCCTCTCTTACGCTTATCCTTCTATCTGCTATCATCCTTTTTTCTGTAGCTGGCTTCACTAGAAAAGGCTTATCTGCTTTCCTTGGTACTTTATGTGGTTTATTGATAACCCTTGCTTTGACAATGGTTATTGGCGATAAATTAGGGCTAAGGGGTATGACTGCTCCCTATGCTGAGACTATTGTTTTCTCAGGATATTTTCACTTAGATATGCGTAGTATCTTCTATGTAGCCGTTATTATTGGCTCTTCTGGTGCGGCAATGGATATTGCTATGGATGTGGCTTCGGCTTGTTGGGAGATTAGAGAGAAGAAGCCTGATATCAGTCGTAAAGAACTGGTTAGATCAGGCTTCAATGTGGGAAGAGATGTTATTGGAACAATGACAACCACCCTATTGCTTGCGTATTCGGGTGGGTATCTTTCTTTGCTTATGTTGTTTCAGATTAGAGAATCCAGTTTTTCTAGGATCATCAATATGAAGATTATTGCAGCTGAGATTATGCGAACGCTGGTTGGTAGTATTGGCCTCGTTCTGGTTGCACCCATGACCGCATTGGTAGCTGGTTTAATTATGGTTAAAGATACGAATCCACAACAGCTTGATATTTAGCTCCCTCACATAAATATCATCACACGGTTATACATTTCTTGATTTCACCCACACCCTCTACCCTTGGTTACTTAGGATAATGACCTCTATCTCTTCGTTTACCATGTTCTTAAATAACTCTGTGCTATTTTTCTCTAATTCATAGTGGGTGGGTATCGCTATTCTAGGGCTAAGCATGTTGACGAGTAAAATAGCATCATTTGTACTCATGGTTAGGTTTCCACCATCAATAGGAACTAAGGCTACTGTTATATTCTCAAGAGTCTTAATCTCTGGAATCAAATCTGTGTCTCCAGAAAAGTAAATTCTCTCATCACCTATCGTTAATACATAACCAACATTGCCACTACTTTTTGGATGTGATGGAAAGCCTTTCGAATAGGCAGCTACCGCCTCACACCCTATACCATCTAGTTCAACTACATCCCCAGGCTTCACCAGCTTTACCTTATAATCACTCAGCTTTTTGGCTACCTTTTTTGGACAAATAATCAGTGTGTCTTCCTTCATTAGCTTTTGAATATCTTCAAGGGATAAGTGGTCCTGATGAGCATGAGTTATAAAGATATAATCTGCCCCAACTGGATTATCCACTACAATGGGATCCATATAGATTACCTTATCCTTTGTTTCTAATTTAATACTGGATGTAAAAAAATGCGATGAACCAAAGTGTGCATAAACAGGTCCACAGGACGTTAATGTGATATCTTGATTAATAGACACTTTAATGGGTGTTTTTCTCTTATCGCTTCTTGAAAACTCAATTTTAATGACTCTTTTAAGAAGGATAATGATGAGTATAATTAATCCTATTATTGTTATTCTTTTCACGTTTATCCTACCTCCTACAGGGCTCTACTTATATACAATACTCTATGGAGTTCACTTTATATCAAGTAGTTATTTTATATAATTATGAGCAAAAAAAGTTGGAGTATGGAGTCAGCTCCTCACTTCAACTTTTTGCTAATAAAGCCTATCTGTTATAAATGTCCAAATGAGTAATGATACGATCACCATCATGATAGAATTCATCAACATTTTTGCCCATTTTTAATGTATATTCTTCACCATTCTCTATCAATTGATACCCATTCTGCTCTAAATATTTCCTAATAAAAATACCATCTAATAATTTCCTTTGATTCAGATCAAATCTTGTTAATATGGTAGATTTCTTAAAATACAAGTATAGTCCAATAATCATGCTGTGGGTATTCATATGTGGTATTAGATCTTGATATAGATTATAGGATTTTTCAAATGCAGCATCGAAGCTAGCCGTAAAATCAATTGCCAAATCCACACTTTCTTTTTTTATTGGAAGCATGTCTAATGAACCACTTACATACAGTATGTTATAATCTGGATAGTGAATGTCTATGGTTTTCTTGGTTACTTTTAATTGGCTTAGGTCTTCATCCAATAATATAAGCATACCTACCTTGGGGAACTTACGTAGCAAGTTCAAGGCTAGCGTTCCTGCTCCAGTTTTCATAAAAAGGACCGTTTTGGATGCTATATCTTGTTGCATGATACAGCGTGTCATTTCTTCAACATAATAAAGCATTTGTTCGATAAAAGTGTGTGATGTATTCTTAAAAAGGTTTCTAATTGAATCTTTGCCTTTTTCAGGGTTTATGTCTTTATTGCCTATTTCTGATGTGAGTAAAATGCCCTCTTCGATAACCATTGTGACACCACAATGGCATTTTATTTTTCCAAAGGATACACTATGATTCTTTAGAATACCTTCCTCAATGGATAGCCTTTTTTGACACGTTGGGCAGCATAACAGTTCCAGTTGTTGAAATGCAATTCCCTTCCCATCTATATGCTTCATGGGCTGTTGTTTAACCGCTTCAATCTCGGCATCGAGTTTATCGATAATAGCATCTAATCGTTTTCTCTCTTGTAGAAGTTGAACCCGCTTATCATGGAACATGTTTTCAATATAATCACTTTTAACAGGCGTTTCTAGGATACGCAATTGAACCGTATACATTAAGATCTTAATGTCATCCAATGAAAAACGCATGTCCTTGTAATGCTTAATAAAATCTAACTGTTCCTGCTGTTCTGTGCCAAAATAGAAATACCTGCCTTTTCTCAAGGGGTGAATGAGATTCAGATGCACATAGTAACGTATGGTGTCCACGCTCATACTGTTTTTTTCTGCAAATTTACCTATTCTTATATTTGTATTTTCTATTTTTAACTTATCACTTATCTGTTCTTTGCTACAACATTTCAATTTTCTTCATAATCTCCTTTGATAACATGAGTTCTTCAATCTTAATTTTCTTTGCTTTATATGTAAGATTATTATACCTTTGCTCCTTTTTAGCTTTACTATAGATAGCTACAATTTGCATTTGATTAATCGTAATATCTCTTATATCTTCTTTTAAAGCTGTATTTGGTATGTAGTAATCATCTCCACTTACAAAACCAAGACAAGCATGTGGGTTACCTGCTAGTTTTTCGGTACATAGTATAGGTTTTAAATCATTATATGTACCTATCATCTTAGCTACCCGATTAACACTTACAATTTGAGGAAGGATTGGTATTTTTAGTTTTGCCAACCCACGGTCATCAAAGTCAAATTCATGGATAGATAACTTATTATTAATGCATTTTTTATAAAAATAATTGGCTTGTAATGATGTATCTATACCCGTTAAATGCAAAAAATTTTTTCCTTCAAAAAGTGTTTCCATATATTCTATCTTTCCATTATCTCTATTTTTATATAAAAAAAGCAAATTCTTACTTTCTAGATTCTCTTCATAATTCTTAGCTGCTTCTACTATTATCCTAAGGGCTTCTTCTTTTTTCATAAGTAGATATTAGTCCTTTCAAAAAAAGTGCATGCCACCGCAGTGAACAATACACTTTTTTATATCGCTGATTTTTCTGTTGTCCGCCAACTTCACGCACATACGTCGCGCAATGCTTCGGTTTTTTCTGTTGTCCGCCAACTACAAGCACATACGTCTTGCATTCATTTCGGATTAAAGTGTCAGCGCACTTGAATGTTTTTTAGTTCGTCACTCAACGAACTGGTTCACTTATAGTATATACTATATAATTAGTATATGCAATAATCACCTTAAAATTCTCTTTTGTGATATTTCTATGATATTTTCTATAAACATGGAACTATAATATTTCAAGTTCTTTCAATAGCTTAATGCAATCTCTGTACCCTTCAATATACATAGCCTGAACGGAACAAGATGCACAGAAACAATCCTTGTCCATGTATAGTTGTAGAAAATCTTTCTGTTCTTTACTTAGTGAATCCATGGTACGTTCAAATCTGTTTCTGTTGGCTTCTAAGAAGCTATAAGCCTCTTGGTATTCTTCATCTGTTCTTTGGAATCGTTCGTAAGCTGGTTTTATCATGTTTATCGTGAAGTTTTCGAAGTGGTGTTTGATGTCTTGCATGGATATCATCCTTCTTTCATGAATAATAGTGAGTATGTATATTTTACTAACTCCTTTGATTTACTTTTATTATTGCATGAAATTGATGATTATTGCTGAATTTACAACCAAATGGTTGTAAGAAAAATACTACTACTTAGAAAATCTCTTCAACCATTATTTGATAAATTATATAATGAGCAGTAATAAGACCTTAATCTATAAGGTCTTATTACGTACTGGTATCCTATTGCGCACTAACTATCTGCTGTTTTTGATCTTCTGTAATCCAACCTTTTTCTATAGCTTTAGTTAACCCTACCTCATTAATTACACCTTTTTCATATAATATTTTCAGTCTCGCAAACATCCTAATTACCTCCCATTAAAGAATCAATTAATAATCGATCAATAATTTCTTGTTGTTGCTTTACAACCACTTCAATGTCAAAGGTTTTTTCATAATTCTCGTTTTTTGTAAATGTTGTTCCATCATATGTATGTGTTTGAATTGCAACATCACTAGGGACTATTGCACTTTCATATAATGTTACACCCAATGTGTATGGATATACCAAATTTTCACTAGAAATATAATAACCACCTTTTGTTACATCGTTTGTTATATTATCCGCTATATGATATATAACATTTGTTGTACTATCTACAATTAAACCTTTCATTTATCTTTCACCTCTTTATATTGTATATATTTCAATATTATCTCCACCAACACCATTCTGATTTGCTAAGCCATGTATAACTGGTAAATAAGTTAATAATTGAAGCGTTGTATTAATACCCGAAGATTCACCATGTGCTTTCATTGCAAAACCATCATTTACTTGAACAACCTCACCACCAACATTACTTGATGTGTCTGTAATTGGCTCTACCAACCCAGCAACAATAGCATCATTTTCAATAGAAAATGCTTGACCGTAAACCCTATTTGATAAATCATACGTTGCAATATATATATTATCTTCAAATTTACCTATTGCTGGTTTAGTTGTTGATGGAATAATATACAATGTTATATTTGTAAATGTTATACTATTACCACTTACTGTACCAATGCCAACAACACCACTTGTAGAACCTGTTACAAATAATAAAAATTGTGTTTCGCTTAATGGCAAAACTTCATGAGGACCAACTAAACTCGATGTACGCTCAGGTCCAATGGTAATACTGAAATCTGATGATATATCTACTGTACTAAATCTGGGGAATTGAGCATTATAAGTAACTACTACTTTATTATCAGATAATTTTATAACACGCGGAGTATTTGAAACTTGTGTAGATAAAGTTTGGTGAGTCCCAGTGGTTATAGTACTTCCTGATATCGTTATTCCAAATATTTTTGGTTTAATCGAATCATTAACATCTGTATATGTTACTAAGACTCTAGTTGGAGTTATTGTTGCCAAACTTATTTCGTTTGGTGATGCCAATGAGGGTATGCTTACACTGGCTGACACACTAGTAATTGTAGTGCCACCTCCTATATTAATAAATCTCGAAAATGTACTAGAAACATTTTTATATAAAACAATTGCCCTTGTATTGTCTAATAAACTGATAGCCGAAATAGTCGCACCACTAAGGCTTGGTTCAATCACAATATAACCACCTGTTAATAAAGTATTACTAGACGTTACAGTCGCTATAGATGCCCTTATTTGTGAACCCACCGTATATATAAAAATAGTTCTATTTTCGTTTGGAAATTTAGCAGTTTTTACAGAAAGAGTTACAGAGCTAGTACCTAATGTTGTAATAGATGATGTTGTATTACTTGCAATAACAGATTGTGATAATTCTTTATTTATAAATCTTACGAAATCACCCTTGCTAATTGTTTGTCCTGACGCAATGGGAAATGTTTTTTTTATACCATTTATACGTGCCCCTCCTTTAGGGGCTAATTGAAAAAAATCACTCGTACCGTTATAGATAGCCTTATAGTATTTATTAGCTTCTATGTCACCATTGGATAATTGTTCCCCATCCTCATTTCTAAGGCTCTTAACAGCTTCACTATTAACTTTTATAGTCATATTACCCGTATTATTGGCTGTAGCTTTAAACTCCACATATTGACCATCTGTAAGTGCAAAGCCTTGTTTTGACACTGTTATTGCATCTGCTGTACCACCCACTGTTTTATACGCAATATCAGCCAATTGCGCATCAACCGACGACCCATCCTCACACTTAACATTCTCCGCCGTCGTTACCGGATACAGTTCATCCCAATCATTATTACTCACATTTCTCTTCTTTATCGTTACATTTTTATTCGCCATTTATCTCACCTACCTTATATCGTTTGAAAGAAAATCTCGCCAGCTTTGGGTGTGACTGGTAATGTGCTACCTGACTGGATGGCTGCACTTTCGGCAAAGTTGGCATTGTCCACCTTACCGTCACCATTGGAGTCATAAGTTGCTTTCATCATGTCACCGTAACCTGCTGAAGAAAGTTGACTTTCAACGAAGGATTTTACTGCTTTTTGACTAGGTACATGGGTATCGCTTGTTCCTAGTGCTGTACTTGTATTTACACTAGCTTTGTCAAACTTGCCAGCTAATGCATTGGTCATTGTTGTTGCGAAATTAGGATCATTCCCTAGTGCTTGGGCTAATTCGTTCAGTGTGTCCAGTGCCGCTGGGCTTGAATTAACAAGTTCAGCTATTTTATCAGCAACATGTTGTGTTGTCGCTTTAGCGTTCCAGTTGGATCGTTCTGAACTGGTGATGTGCTTTGTTGTATCGCTCACGTGTTGTTCGGCTGTTTCACCACTAATGGCTACTACCTGTGCCGCTTTGGTTTTTGGGTAGAGATCATCCCAATTTTCACCATTTCTTTGTTTTATTTGGATATTTACGTCTGCCATTTAATCAACTCCTTATTTTTATATTGGTTTGAACCAGTAATTATCATCATTAGGTGGTTGGGTACTGGTTTCTGCATTAGCAATATTAATCCCACCACCAGCGCTAAAATCCGAATCACCAACATCCTGTAGCCATAATGTATTGGTGTTAAAGCTATTGGGTTCTGTAGCACTTATCTGAACAATATCAGCCAATTCCCCATCAACTTCTCCTAACTTCTCATCCATGCTTCCTACTTTATCGTCGATCTTATCCCAGTTATCGTTCATCATAGTCCCTACGTTGAAGGTATTATCGCCGTCTGTAGCTGGGTCTACTTTGTAGAGACCTAATTTTGACGTATGTTCCGCCATTATATAACACCTCCTGCAAATTGATTTAGTTTTGTTCCTTGCAATTCATTGATTGTCATATTGTCATGGACATCTTTGACCAGCAGATATTTTAGGTCGTATTGTACGCCTAGATGTGCAGGTATAATCTTTTCAATGGCTTCTTTTACGGCATTCATATTGCTAGGAACACCGTAGAAGCTATTGAATTTGATACGGATTTTACCGTCGAAGCTTACTTCTACGTTTCCGTTAGTCCATGAATCGGCTACGATTTTAATGAGTTCTTCATCGATTTTACCTGTTCCACGTAATTTACTTCTGATCTTGGCGCGTCTGTCCTCGTCAGATGCACCGCTTTGTTTTATGGTGCCGGTGTCTAATTCCCAGAAATCTAGTCCACTGGTTGCTGAGTCAAGAAGGAGTTGATTACATGCATCATTGATATGATTCTTTAGTAGATCTAGTTCCTTATCTTCAGCATCCATAATGATCTCGAATTCTCTAATTGTCTCATAGTATTCTGGGAGGTATGTCATTAACGGAGTGTTATCCATTGAAAATCACCGCCCCTATGATGGGTACTTCATTTGTTAATACAATGTTACTGGTACCATCATTCACCATGAGATTAGCATAATCACTACCACCAGCTTGTGATATGGCATCCAGTAAGATTGCACCTACTTTTGCGTGACTTATGGCATAGCTGTCCTTATCTTGCCAATTATCGGCTATGAGACTTGTGAAGTACTCTTTTAGAGCTTTTTCAAATATCGTTTTTAAAGTTGCATGATCTGTCCCTGTTACCGTAGCAGCTAGATTGATTGTGGTAGGTGTTGCTGCTTCTATGGTACATTTTGCACCGATGGGCGCAGTACCTTTTCCACTTCCTTCAACGCTTGGGTCAATATAATCTTGAATCTGGCTGACTAATTCTGGTGTAGCTGGTTGCATGAGTGCATCAACGACAATAATTTTCACCGTATTATCACCGTTCCATCTAGGGATAACCTTGGCTGCACCTACACCACTTATATCTTTTGCCCATTTTTGGTAGTGATAGATATTACCTGAGGTAGCCGCTTTTTTTACTTTTTCCTGCTGTCTATCCAGTAAGGATTCGTCTGTTTCTGAATCTTCACCTGGTACAAGAATATCCTGCAATTTCGCAAAGGTTAGTCCTTCAATCTCTTCAATAGGAATAAGAGTGCCTGTGTCTCTATTGCCTACTTGTCCATCTTGCTCACATTCTAGGATGACGTTATCCATGCCATTATTGTTTTCTTTCACCACATAAGTCAGATCGTTACAACCGAATCTGCTCCCTACTGTCGGTGTTACCCCTTGGAAGACACCTTTTCTGAGGGCTTTTGTTGCTTGCTTTCTATAGATACCATAGTCTGCACACTTCCTATCAAGGTAAGTCCCATTGGATGTGGTCACAAAAGCCATCTTCATGGCGTTATCCAGTTCAATGTATATCTGGGCTAATTCTGCACATGCTGGTGCAATGGCGTCGTAGATAATGCTTCCTTGACGTTTGTCGATATCATCAGGTACATTGCCTAATGCTCGTTCTACTAATACATCATATGTTATATGCTCAAACACTTATCATCACCTCGCTCTCAAAAGAACCTTCTATACTGATAACCTTGAAACTCACCGTCACGTCTTCATCTTCATGATTGAAACTAAAATTCGTCACATCTGTGATTCGGTCATCATATGTTAGAGCATCCCGTATGCGTCGCCTTAATTCCATCTCGATATAATCACTATCTCGTCCTATGAGATCACTCAGTTCTGATCCATAAGAAAAATTGTAGATGACATGTTGATAGCGGGCTGTTTCTAATAGCTTAAATGCAGCTTGTTTGATGGCATCTAACCCATCAATATGGCTATCTATCTTGCCTTCTAGTAAATTTAATCCGTAGGTTTTGGATTTTGGTATAATTTCAACGATATGTTCATTCATCTGTACACCATTCATGGGTATCATATGGTCACCACCTTATCCAGTACAATGTAACGTTGTCCACCTTGTTCCCTCAAAAGAATAACTTTATCCCCAACTTCCATGGCAGAGTCCCCAGTTACTGTACTTGTTAAAACTAAAAAGTCTTTATCGAGTACAAATCGTTGGTCAACTTGTATCTCGAGAGGTGTTATAGCTATAACCTTGCCGTAGTAAAATGCCACGTCTTGGCTGTTTTCTATAACCCCTTTGTTAATCTGTTTCAATGCGCCTATAAATCGCTGTGTATTACCCATCTATATCACCTTCAATGTTAAGCTCATCGTATGTTGATGATCGCTGAATTTGTGTTTGGCACTATCCACAATAAACCGTTGTTTAAGACCCAGTCCCGTAATATCCACATAGATAGACGTTCCTGCTCGAATAGATAAATCCCCAATACACTCAAGGCTTAACCCCTTCACCACTCTGTTTTTAACAGATTCTAGCTGTTTGGCTCGCTTACGAATCTGCGCATCGTTAAGCTTGTCATTGACCTTTTCATAATATTGAAGCAGTCCCCACTTGCCTATATTACTGCTGTCTTTGACGATATACACCTCTCGCTTACCCGTTTCTTTATTGTCCTTATAGAGCTTGATTTTATTATAGGAATCCCCATCAATGCTTCGGTCATAAGAGTAACTGGTCAAAAGGCTGTGATCACCAATAATCAGGTTTGTGAACATGTTTTTTATGTTACTAAGGGTTAGCTTGCCAAAATCATCGTATAGGACGTACATTTCGCCTGCATTAATCAACGTGTTATCGAGGGCTTTATAAATCATATCCAGTAGTGTCTGTCCATCTTCAACCATTAAGGGGATCTTGTATTCTGTGTCTTCAAGAGTTCCCAAGCGCATGTTAAAATCTGTAGCGATTTTATGAATCATTTCATGGGCTTTTTGGTTTTTGAAGATATAGGTATCCTTGTTAAGCAGATAGCGTAATTGATCATAAGCTGTAATGCTTAAGGTCTCATCTGTTGACCTTGATATCTTGAAAATATAGCCGTAAAAAACTGGAAGGTCATCTTTTTTGAAATAGATAATACTGCCTTCACTTATATCAAGTTCTTTATCAACAACTAAGGAGAAGGCTAATTCCGAAGCCTTCCCGACTCTAATGGTATCCCAGGATAATTCCGTTACTAACTGACTGATATCATGAATATCACCATTGCTTGTGTTTTGCATGACTAATTTAATCATCCTCACACCCCATTTCTAGGTAGTTTCAATATCTGACCTGGGTAGATGAGATTTGGATTTTTAAGTAGGTTTAGTTCTGCAATCTCCTTGTAACGATTACCATTACCTAGCTGTAACTTAGCTATTTTCCATAGGGAATCCCCTGATTTTACGGTATAGGTTCTTGGTACTGTCTTCGTCACAGGTCTTGCACCTTGGTAATCACCTGCCATGGTCATATTTCCATTGTTACCGGATAATGTAACCCGTCTGGCACGGAATTCACGGTATTCTGTTAGACTGATGGTATAGAAGATGTCGCCTACTTCTCCTGCTTTTTCATTAATCTCAAAGTCTTCTATCATCCATAATCGGTCAATGGGATAGTACCCACCTGTCACTTTGAAAGTTAGTATTTTATTTCTTTGTTTCCAACTAAAGATCTTGTTAACGTAGTCACTAGGATGTTGAAGGTTATCTGTCATGACATAAGACCCTTGTTCTAAAGGGAAAAAGCTACTTATGCTTAGTTTTAATAGCTTTCTATTGCCGGATTTAACCACGTCACCAAATTGGTAGATGCTATAGGTTTCTGTGTTGCCAGCTTGGGTAACGCTGATTTCCTCAGGACCCACAGGGAGTAGTATTTCTTCTTCACTGTTATCTAACAGCCCAATATAAAATTTATACATCTATGCATACACCCCCTGTGCAGAATTGGCAACTTCTGTTACCAGTGCTTCTGTTATTTTTCCAAGAAGTTTATCCGCGTCTGCGTTTTCATTCACCGTCATGTCACCCATGGATACTGTTGGTGTTAGGGTCACGAAGTTCTGAATCATTTCCCGTTCCGCTACTTCTCGCATGAGTTTGATGTCTTCGTCTGCGATGTTGACATCGTCGTTAACTTTATTGACTTGTACACCTACGTCTTTTTTATGGCTATCAACCCCGGCTTCTAAGCCGCTGATACCTAGTTTTGCCATTAATTCTTCTGCTGAGAAGTTTTCAATTGCACCAGCTACGGCTTCTTTTGCACCACTTAGGTCTACCTTGCCTTTTCTTATGAATTCACCTGTTGCCTCTGCTGCGCCACTAAAATCAACACTGAAATGATCAAGCTTATTGACATTAGCGCCTAATAGATTCAAGCCATCAATAATCAGGTTAATCCCATCAACAAATGGGTTTACAAATATATTCAGAAATGTATTGATGCCATCTCCTGCAAATCGAATAATACCTTCTGCCGCAGATGCAAGACCTTCGATGAGACCATTAATACCCCATTCAATGAAATCAAAGAACTTTCTCGTAAGATCTGCAATAGCTGTTCTTACAGGTTCCATGGTTGCTATCAATGTGATAAAAGCCATAATGAGTAATATAATAGCTTTAATGATAAACATGGTCGGATTAGCATTTTGCACTGCATTTAGTATTTTTTCTTTGATAATTCTTACGGTATTAATAGCGTTAAAAATCTGAGTTGCTACAGCCATAGCTAAAATCGCAGCTGCAACCATACCTAACACCATAATCACTTTATCCGAGTTCTCAAATAACGTATCAAATATACGACTTATGATATCGATTATAGGAACTAAATAATCCAGTAACATGGTAGCACTTTGAATGAGAACCCCCACTACGCGTAGAACACTTTGCATCATCTTTTGAAAAGCAGGTCCATCTAAAATAGCTGATATTTTCTCCAATGCTGGCATTAACATGGGGGCAATTTTCTCCCCCAGATTAGGCAATATATTTGCAAATTTCTCTTTTAACTCTGCAATCTTAGCACTAAATTCTTCATTTTTACCAATCCCTTTCATAATGCCTGATACAATGGGATTACTCTTTACTGCTTCAAAGATACTTTTTGCAGAATCCACCATTTTTTTCATTTTGGACCCTATCTTTTTAAAACTATCACCTGTTTTGCTAAATCGTTCTTTTGTTTTGCTTATTGATGAACCAATTTTAGACGTTACATTACCTTTTGTTTTATTAGGCTTGCTCATTGCTTTTTCTGCAACAGGCGTGACTGAATCTTTAACTTTAGATATACGACTTATCTTTTCAACTACCTTGTTAATGTTTTTGGTTTTATCCATTATTTTCATACTTTTTTTGATTTGATTCGTATATCGATTTTGCACAGTGATATTATTTTCAATACTTGAATTTAACTTGGTTAACATGCTTATAGCATTATCTATTGATGTTGTTTCTGCCAATTTCTCACCACCTTATTTACGTGATTTGTTATAGGCCTTCTTCTCAGCTTCAACATGGAGATCCACACTTGCCATGAGGAAGGCTTTTTCACGTCTTGATAAATCTAAAAAGTCCCCTGGGAGTAAATGAATTTTGTGGAGCAAATAATGAGCATAGTTCGCTTCTCCATCTCCCTGGGTAATTAGTTTTTTGCCTGTTCTTTTAGATCCTCAAGGTCCGTATAGCCTGATAGTGTCTGAATCTGCTCAGCTAGTGTTGCGATTTCACCTGGAAGCATCACTTTCTTGATGTAATCTTCTGGTGTTACGCACCCCACACCTTTAATGCTCTCTGCATCTTCGAATTTTGGATCTACGCATCCTTTGATCCCTATCAGACGGTTAAATTTACTTACGTCAAAGTCGACTTTTCCTTTTTTTCCAGTGCGCATACAGATCTTCTGGATGTCAGACATCTCACTGTCTGTAACCGCACGGATTTTGAACTTAAGAAGTCCACCCTTCTGGTCTTTGAAACGCTTAGAAACTAAAACACTTTCCTTAATATCTTCCACAACATTACTGTTTAAAAAAGCTTGTAAACTGCTCATTATTTTTCCTCCTCGGTTCATTTATATTTTGTTAGATTGTTACATACATTGATTAACTTATCACATGTAACGTCTATCTTTCTTTTACCTTTAAGCTATGAAGCCTTATATGGAGACTATCCCTACACTTGTCATACACGAATAAACAGAAGGAGAAATTACTGACAAGTCATCCATGTGATGAAGTGATAGCCCCATGGCTCAAAATTTGCTTAGACTTCCATAAACTTATTCAATACTTCGATATCATCAAATGTAAAACTTAATTCTTCATCAAGTACATCTTTGTCAATGTCTAACTGACCGATGATCACACTATCAATGTTACAGTTCTTCAGTACAACGGTTTGTTTGCCTGCTGCACTTGCAGGGTCTTCATTCACTACTTGAATATCAAAGTATACGTCTTTACCTGTTTTGATATAATCAAGCATGAGCTGGCGGAATTCGCTGGTCATGTAGTAGATTGTCATACTACCTGTACCTTTCCATCCTGTTGCTTTACTATGTGTAGCACGGCTTCCTAATACTTTTACTTCTGATTTTGTTTTCTCAATTTTGGCATCAATCTTCTTGATATATGCCATCTCTTTGACTACACCATTCAGTGTTTTGAATACTTTACCTTCTCTACCGGATACGATATCCTGTGCTTTTAAAATCGCCATATTACTTCACCTCCACAGTCATATACAGTTTTTCCATGCCATCTACTGGCTGAGCAGCGATACGTACCACAACAACATCTGTATCTGTACTCGCTAAGACTTGAACGTCTTTCTGTGTATCTAGATTTGTAATGGAATCAACTCTTTCATAACGTTGTAAACATTTAATAATTTCGTTTTTCAAGAGGTTTCTACCATCTTCGTTATTGCTGATCTTACCAATAAAATAATCGTTACCAATCTTAGTGATTTCATTATTGATAGCATCCAGTGTACGCATGACTCTGTTCTTTCTGAACATACGACCTTTATCCGAAGTATACGTATGTAATGTGTTAATATCGTACTCTACTCTTGCCTTACCATCATAACCTGTGAATAGGAAATGACCACCTGTGATAGCGTCTTCAATAGCTGTGTAGCTGTACTTACCATCTACATCAACAGCACCATCATAGAAATCATAGGTTAAAGATTGATTTGTGCTTGCTGCCGCAGTCGCTCCTGCTACCCATGCTGTTGCTTTTTTGGCATCAATGATCATGCCATCTTCTAATACAACACCATTTTTCACACTAATAATACCTTCATAATCAGCGCTGTCAAAGTTCTCAGCTACAAGAATCACCTTATTACCCTCGTCATCACGAAGTCTTTTCACCCATAATTTGAAATCTTCTTTTATGGTTGAATCCGTCACATCGTATAAGGCACAGGTATTAAAATAGTATACTTCTGCAGCATCGCGATACGCTTTATATGCATTACTATCAACTGTACCATTGGTGCCACCTGTAAGGCTTACACCAGCTGTTGCTGATAACGCACCTGTACCACTAAAAGTAACCATATTGTTATCTTGTAAATCTTCTACAGTACTTACTAAGGTCTGTTGATCCATAAGGCGCGTTCCTAAGAATGTTGATACATTGAATTTGCCATCCTTAGCTTCGATGATGATCTTAAGATCATTACCTTTTGTTCCTGTGTGTTTGGCTGTTGCTGTAAGCGCACCTTCTGTTACAGCCGCTTTTGCACCGCCTGATGCTGGGTTAAGACGAAAAACTAATACTTTAGCTGCTCTTTTTAGCGCTTCTCGAATTGGTGTAATCATATGGAGTTCTTCGCCAAATACTTGGCTTAAATCCATCTGATTCGTTACTTCTACCACCTCTTGCTCTGGACCAAAATTAAGGTCTAAGGGCATGGTTACGATACCTCGTCTTGCCTGCTCTGCTTGAATACGTGTTTGTTGAAAGTTAATATAGACACCTGGTCTAACTTTGTTCTGAGTAGTCCATGTTCCACCCATTTGTACGCACCTTCCTTTCATCTTCTCGTAGTGTCATTACCTGTTGGTTTATACATCAATACGCTTATCCATACTTTTCATAATTGGAACCACTTCTGCAGATCCACTCATACTAAGCTGTATGTCGAAGGTATAATGTAACTGACCTTCTCGGATTTCACTTACTTTTTCTCCAGTTCTTAAGCGAATGCCCTCTAGGTCAACATAAGTCATTGCTTCATCTAATTGATCCGAGATGTTCCAATAAGTCACATCTTGGTCTGCACCTTCAATAAGGCAGATAATTTCCAGCTGTATGTTTTTAATAAGTTTTTCTCTTTGATTCTGTGTGGTCTTCTTAAGACCCAGGATCCTCAGAGCTGGTTTTAATATATCAGCTGGTTGTTCCTCTTCAAGGTACATATGATATGTTGGATACATGCTGACTAGCTTCTCCTTAATCACTTGTTTTACTTGATTAACCATTCTTTCCCTCCTACTGTTAAACTTAATGAACTGTTTTTGTAATGCATTACGTTTGAGTCAAAGGCTTGTTCTCCCTTGCCTGAATACATCTTACCACCATCTGTGACGACATTAACACGACATGATTTCATTTTCTATTTTCTTCTCAATTCGCTGTACTTGTCGAGTAGATAGATACACCTTCTCTGCCGTCTGTTCCTGGGTCATACCTTTGACATAACGGTAATAAAAAACCTGTTCCTGAGTACCTTCAAATTGTCCCATGAGGGCATCAATTTTTTTCTTTTCGTTTTGTAACCTCAATAATTCATCATGATGCAATAAGAGATGTGCATCTAGAATCTTCATTTCTTTTAAATATGTTTTATAAGATATGTTAGGGTTATCCATTCTTACTAAGCTTTCCCTTCCACTGTTTATTAATTGTTGTAGTACGTCTTTTTCTTTTTCATATGATTGAATCCTAAGCTGTATAATGGAAATTTTTCTTGTCATATCGTCATATGAATGATATAAAATATGCATTTACCATCATCCTTTCATGCCCATGAACTGCATAATGACATTACTCATTTTGCGTACTTCAATGGATAAAAAATGTTAAGCCAAAAAAATTGGAACATCTAATTCCTATTCATTATTGGGACTTAACGGAATTTGTCATTGGTGATTTAGTCTCTTTAATTTCTAAATAAGATACTAAATGCAAATTGACATTTCGCAAAACGTGTAATATAATAGGTGTAGAGACTTTTTTCTAGAGATTTCACAATAACCAAGTGCCTTTACTATTCATCTAATTATGAAATCACATACACTTTGTTTTATTATCAAAAAATTAGTGTAAAAACATTATATTACTCATTACGAGTAATGTCAATACACAATTTGATTATTATGTATTTAAGGAGGGACATTATGACTTTAGGAGAGAAATTAAAGAATTTACGAAATGAAAGAGGCTTATATCAACGTGACGTAGCCCTTGCGTTGGATATGGCTATTACAACTATTTCTGGCTACGAAAGAGATGACAGACGACCTAACCCTGAGACATTGAAGCAGTTAGCTGATTATTATGGTGTGACCATTGACTCCCTTGTGGGTAGCTCCGACAACACCGTTGACTCCTTAGAAGAAGAATTCCCAGAAGGTATTAAGGTTCTTCGGCGTGCCACTAAAGAATTAACACCTGAGGCTCGTAGTAAGATGGTTAAGTTAATGAAAGCATTTTTGGAGAATGAGTAATGTGTTAGGGAGGTCAAGATCTATGCAAATACCAAAGAAGCCCCGTTTTGAATATGCCAAACATGTAGGTAGAGATTTTATAAAAGAACTTCATATGAAATCATATCCCATTGATCCTATTGAGATTATCTATCGTATGGGTTGGCAATTTGAAATTGATGATCTATGCGGTGAAGAAGGATACACGTTCTATAATCTTAGAACCAAACAGTATTGTATTATAATTGATAATGGTCAGAATGTGAGTAAACAACGCTGTAAATTCACCATAGCCCATGAGATTGGTCATATTCTCATGAATCACTATACCACTTTTGATATGAGTAACTTAGATGATGCAACCTATCGTGTATTAGATATAGAGGCTAATATAGTGGCTGGCGAACTTCTAATGCCTTTTCTCTCTATACGCAAAAACCCTGATAAGAGTATTCTATTTCTTGCTGAAAAATATGATGTATCTTATGGTGCTATGGAAACACGTTTAAAATTTCTAGGATTGTATAGTTTGTATGCAGGAGAAACTTCCTCCACTGTGGCGTGTGAACAGATTAGCTCTTATACCTAAAACAGCTTAATCTAATGATTAAACTGTTTTTCGTGATGTTACTTCTCTTTTGTAAATATATAGTTCCCATGAGCACAACCTAGTCGACGTATGTCCCCATTAAATGTTATTCTACCATCCTTATATAATGATCCAAGTACCGTGTACTTATTATCATCTGTTACTTGTAATACTCTGTCACCTCTAGTTTCATTGGTAAACTCAATCTGATTATTTTCCACGACTTTATACAATCCTGTATAAACTAACTCTCCTGTAACTTTTTTATAGCTAAAGTCATCAAAGAATTCTATGGTAATGTTAAGATCATCGCCTTTTTCTTCTGGACACATACCAACCCATTTACCTAAGACAATGTTTTCAACCTTCATTGATGGGTCTAAATCACTAAACAAAGTTGCCTTGGATGGTTCATCTTTTGTATTTTGCATTGAATCCATTTGTTCATCTTGTAGTTGTTGACTATCATCTTGGTCGTTAGGTATTGTTATCTGTGCACCCATTGCCTCTGCTTCTGGAAACATTTCCTTCCAGTTTCCTTCAAAAGCGATACCATTTGCGTCACACAACCCTTGAAAGTCCTTTTTATATTGTCTAAACATGGTATTAGCTATACTAAAATAGTTAAGTGATTCCTTTAGCATTTGCTCATCTTTTGTAGCTTTATAGTTAGCTACTTTCATATGATAGGATAACAGGTTTTCTTGGCAGCTAATGAGTGAATCATGAATGTTACTTAGTTCACCAAATAGACCTTCTTTATTAACAATCCCATCCATAACTTCCTTCTGTTTTGTTATTACCTCATCCGTTCTTGCCAAATCGTCAAGATGAGGTACTTGTATGTTAGGTATTTTATATAGCTTTAGTTGATCTTGTTCATGATTAAAATAAGCGATATACCTTGATTGCTTCTGTTTTAATGCCTTGAGTTGTTGCATATACTCAATAATAACTGCTTTTTTATCATCATCTATCATGATCACATCTTCTTTTTTTTGGGTGGCTGGTGTTAATTTCATGGCTTGTGTAATTTCTTTCTCTTTTGAGGGCGTTGCCTCTGCTATTTTCCTATTTTTTTCAACTTCCGCACCAATATTAGGTATATAATCTTTATTAAAGCCATAGATTGTAACGGCTAGAAATATAAATGAACCGATAGCAGCAAATATACTTAATGTGATACCTATAGTAATAAATGTTTTTTTCATTTTGTCCTCCAATAATTGCTTGAAATTGTAGTATATCTATTAGAACATTAAAATGTAATTTTAAAATTGGTATTTTATACCTTTTATCTTACTATATTGTAACACATTTTTCAATTTGCTTTTATACCTATATACTCCCACTAAGGTCTTATACGATTTGACATAAGAAAAGAGCCTAAGGACTAGTACGCCCCAGACAAAAAATGATACTTGAGGTGATAGCATGATAAAAGATGTTTAGTAAGAAACCTTAAGGTCTCTTACTAAACATCTTCCGTTTATTCTTTAAAACCTGTTCTTTTTTATCATGTAATTTCTGGTTATATTTGATAGACATTTTATAATCAATATAACAATAACTTAAGCTGAGAAACTCGACTATAGGCAGAACTACTAAGAACATAAACCATGGAAATTCTTTGATACCATTGCATAAGGCTAAACCCGATATCATCACAAATACAACAATGAATATAGCCCATAATGCTGCTTTTATGCCAAGACGCTTCTTTTCATAGATGTAATAAAAGGCAAAACCCGAAATAGTCCCAATAATAATACCTACGATACTATTACTTATAAGTAACCAAGGGATATTTATACCAGGGTTCATGATAATGCCTATCACCCCAACAACACAGCCTATCATTGCAGATATGATTGTATTAAATAGTATATCTTTATATTTCATAGCCCATCTCTCCTAAAAATCAAGCATCTCTTTAAAATCCTTTAAATATTTCCTTGTTACATCTACCTCTTCATCTAGATCTTCAAAAGTCAGTAAGAGTTTGCTGTTAAACCAAGGAATAATTCGATCTATTTTAACGATATTCACAATAAATGATTTGTTAACACGTATAAAACTGGTGTTATATAACCGTTCTTCTAGTTGGTATAGCTTTTCTTTAATGGAGAAAGTCGTATCTCTGACCTTACATATCACTTGATTATCTCGGGCTTCAAAATAATAGATATCGTCATAAGCTAGAACTTTTAATTCGTCCTTACTATTTCTCCCCATGATCCGATCCTTTATGGTTTCTTTTTTATCGAGTAATTCATCTAGATAAGCCATGAGAACATGTAGGGAATCCATATCAAAAACAATACCGATCTTACCCTCTTCTAAAGGTAACCCTCTTTCTATGAGCCATACATCAGACTCTTCCTCAATAAGGATCTGACGATTATTCAGTAATTCTTCAACAATATTTCTTATATTTTCAGAGCAGTGCAAACTGATTGTCATAATAAGCCCTCATCTCATGCTATAAGTACAGCAATAGAATATTCTCCTATTATTGATGATAGCATATCCCTTTTCATCTGTCTACGACCTCTTATGCCTCTTTTTTGGCTCCCATCCAATAGGTTGCAAGTACAAAGAAAACAACAGTCATACTACCTATAATGATTATATTCAACTGCTTATTCCATAGATTCTCTCCGAAAAACAGATCTCTTATGATATCAAGAGCCCAGAACTGTGGAAATAATCGGGCTAGCTTTTGCATGAAAGCAGGCATCATGTCAACCGGCCAGAAGATACCCGCTAGCATGGATGTAAACATGACAACGCCATTTGTAAGAATCTCTACAATGTTTATTTTCTTTACCACGGCGATTATAAAGAAGGATATGGCAATACCGCAGAGTGCAAATAGAGCAAGGACAATGACAATGTCAAGTACAGGAATGGTTAACGTATCCCCAAATGTCACCAACACACCCATACTAAATAAAATCTGAATGAGAACCAAACTGGATGTAGATAGTAAATACCCCCCTATATAGTGTTTGGGTTTGACAGGCATAGATAATATACGATGATATACACCTTCAAGGCGGTCTTCTACTGCTAAGTGACTAATTTTAATACTTGTTAATAGAATAAAATAGATGAGGATACCTAACGCAAAGCTAATGTTATCAGGATTGTTATTCTTGCTTATATATTTGGATGAGAGCTTTACTTCTTTTTCATTAAAGGTATCAACTAAATCCTGCATCTTATTAGGATCTTTACCTGAACCAAAGTAGAGCCCTTTCATATTTGAAAAAAAGTGATTATTTATCTGACCAAACGTATGAAGTGTCTCTGATTTTTGTAATCCATATAGTTTAACGGTCACATCCTCACCCTTATAAAAATCTTCTTCAAACCCTTTTTCAACGGTTATATACATATTGATTTTCATGTCTTGAATCAGTTGCTGTAAGTCATTAACTGTATAGACATTTTCTTCCTTACTTACTTGATTTTCATGAGCTGTAATGGTAATAGGCACAATACGGTATTGATCTTGCCCTTCTAAATATTTTATATACTGGCTGGATAAATAACTTTTATCCTCGTCAGCTATATATACGGGTATTTTATTGCCTCCATCACCTGTAAGTATTATGATTGCACCAAATAAGATGACAGGTAATAGGATATAGATAAAAATAGCATTTTTTTCTCTAATAAAACGTTTGAAATTATTACATGCAAGTTTTAGAACAATCATTAACCCACTTCCTTTCTATTGTATATCATGGTAGCTGCTCCAAGAAGAATAAGCGTTAAAACAGTATTATAGAGTAATCCCATATTAACCATGTCAGAATTACCACCATTAATTAAAGCAAAAGCACTTTTATTTTGAACAAAAAGTGGTGTATACTGAGCCAACTTATTCAATCCACTGTTTATACTAAAATCAAGGATAGGCAAGATACCTCCTCCAAGAAAAACCACTACTGGAATGAAGGCGTTAAGGACACCTATACCCTTATCAAGTTTTGTAAAATAGGCTAATATAAAGGTCGACAAAGCAGATACCATCATAACGCTACTAACAATCAGTAGAATTAATTTAGGTAGGTCTTCCCCAATATAGACGTTTAAAAAAACCTTATTAAATACCAATAGAATGATGGCTTCTAACAATAAGAAGGTTGTCATGCTCACATATTTACTAAGTATATAGGTACTTTTTCCAATACCAGCTATACGAATACGACCCAATAACCCCATTTCTCTTTCATGATTAAATACAGGTAAAACAGTGGTGGTAACCCAAAACATCATAGCAAAGACATTGGCTATGCCATAGTAATCCATAGCACTTATATCCCGGCTTTTTTTATTAAATGTCCTGTAAGCATTATACTCATTTTCCTCATAAAAGCTATCATAAACATCCTGTATAAAGGCGGGCACACCTTCTTTTTGAACTGTTTGGAGCAGATTATATTTTTCTACATAGAGATTGATAAATGTCTCTGCCAGCTCACTTTTGAAGGTTCTGTTTTTGGTCACAATAAATTCTGTATTAGACACAATCTCTACAGCTATGGTAATATCTTTATTTCTAACTTTTTGGATACTATCCGTCATGTCATCACTGAGCTGATGGGTGATATCCATATCCTCTTGTATGGTCTGTAGGAATGCCTCGAAGCTCTTTGTCACTTTCTCATCTGCATGACTCATGTATTCGATACTGATATCTTTGAAATATTGATTGATATTGTCACGAGTAGGAAACTGAGATTTCAGGGCATTACCCAGAAGAACAACCAGTATAATAGGAAATATAAATGCCCAAAACAAGACTGATTTATCTCTTATAAAGATTTTTAAGTCATTTATTATAATTTTTAGCATAGTATTCCCCCCTAATCTCTTAATGTTCTACCAGTTAAAGACATGAATACAGCTTCAAGGTTTGGTATTCGATTCTCGATATTATTTACTTGTAGCTTCTGACCAACAAAATAGGACACAATGCGGTCAAAATTATTAGCGTCCCTATGCACCTCAATCATCACCTTATCCTCTTCAAGATAAGCATCCAGAACGCCCTCAATCTGTAATAGCTTATCCATAGGAATAGCATCTATTTTTTCTAACGTTACAACCAACGTACGTCTATCCCCTACACTATCTTTCAACTTTTCTTTTGTGTTCAGTGCGATTAATTTTCCTTGATCCATGATGCCTACTCTGGTACATATAGCTTCAACTTCTTCCATGTAATGGGAAGTGTAGATAATGGTAGAGCCTTCTGCATTCAGAGATTTAATGGATTCAAGAATATGATTCCTTGATTGAGGGTCAATACCCACTGTGGGTTCGTCTAAAATAATAAGCTTAGGCGTATGGGCAATGGCACAAGCAATGTTAAGCCTTCTCTTCATACCACCTGAGAAAGTAGTCGGCTTATCCTTCTTTTTATCTAAGAGTCCTACATATTCCAGCGCCTTCAGTGTTCGCTTATCCAATTCTTTGCCGCTATAACCATATAAGCTACAGAAGAAACGCACATTTTCATATGCTGTTAGACCACTGTAAATGGCAATATCTTGAGGAACAAGGCCCATTTGACGTTTCGTCTTAATATGAGCTTTTTTAACACTTTTTCCACTAAAGAGAATATCCCCTTCTGTAATGTTTAATAGCCCACATATCAGATTGATAAGGGTTGATTTTCCTGCTCCGTTAGGTCCTAATAAACCAAATATCTCCCCTTCATCAATTGAAAAAGAAACATCACTGACCGCTTCCACACGATCATATTTTTTTACCACATGATTTAGTTCTAAGATTCCCATATCTATTCCTCCATTAAGATAATTTATTGATGGTTGAATGATTACTATTGATTGCTTAATAAGAGTATATAGGATTTTATAGGAAAAGAAGTTGCTTTTTATGTGAGATGCAAAAATTGAGGGGTAAGATGCAAAAATATATAAAACATTTCATTTTTTGCTATGTTTAAATGAGTCAAACGAAACGTCCCCTTGACTCTTGACTTTAATAAAATTAAATGTTATATTTAACTTTATTAAAGAAAAGAGGTGCAATATGGCTATTGAAGTGATTCCTGAATGGATGATGAATTTAGATGATGAAGATGTATCGTTTATAAAAAAGTTTGTTTTATCATCAGGTTCTTTAAAGCAAGTAGCAAACCAATACGGTGTGACTTATCCTACTGTACGATTGAGATTAGATAGATTAATACAAAAGATTCATATTAGCGAAGATACAGCAAATGAACCCTATATAGCACTAATTAAAAGATTGGCACTTAATGAAAAAATAGATTTTGGCACAGCAAAGATTTTAATCTCAGAGTATAAGAAAATGAAAAAGGAGGAGGAATAGTATGTATTTTCCTATTAGAACTATTCTTGCATTATTGTTTTTAGCTGCACTTATTTTACTGCAAATTACCTTATCAAAAAGAGAAAGCAAATGGCTAGGATTAATTATTCCTATTGTTTCATTTGGGTTTTCAATTCTGTGGGTTTTGGGGATACCATATTATCTCTCTTCATCAGGGTTAGCATTTAAAGTAATTTTAGTATTTTTAATAGCAAATATTCCAACTGCTATTTTTCTTGCTATTTATTTTATTTGTAGAGAAAAGGTAAATAAAATAAGTGAAATTGATAAAATGACCATTCAGGATTTGGAATAACTTGACATACAACATAGACATTTTAGGTTTGAAGAGTGTAACCTCCTATATTAAATTTTTTTCTTGACTCTACCATAGTGGTAGACATTAATCTATAAGTATAGTTATAACTATCACAGAAAAAAATTAATAAGGAGTGTTAAAAATTGAAAAAGAAGTTAAAAATTATCATTCCAATCATTCTATTGACTATCGTCATCGTAAGTTATATGTTCTATCAAAAAATGATGAAACCCATTTATGCACCAGGTAATGTATCAAAAGGTATACATCTAAGCAGTTCTTTGATCCCGCCAAAACAGATGACTAACACCGAAACCATGTGGCAAGTTGAAACAGACATTTATCTTAATTACTTTACACAAGGTGAAGGTAGAAATGTGTTAGTCATTCATGGTGGTCCTGGAATGCCCTATGCAGAACCCTGGCCAGGACTTGAACCATTAACAAACCAATATAAGTTCAATTATTATGATCAGAGAGGCTCTGGAAAATCAACAAGGCCAATTAGCAGTTTTTCATCAAATAACTATTATCAAAATATGATTAAAGCAGAAGAATCATTAGGTCTAACAGCACAGATTGCAGATATTGAAAGAATTCGTCATATACTAAAGGAAGAAAAACTAATTATTATAGGTCATTCCTTTGGTTCTGTCATAGCCTCTCTTTATGCTGCTGAATTTCCTGAGAACATTGAGGCTCTTGTCTTAGTTGCCCCAGCACCCTTGTTAAAAATGCCTATGAAAACCCCTGGATTATTTGATAGTATTGAAAAGGAACTAGAAGGCGAACAACTTGTAGAATATCAGGCCTTTGTCAAAGAATACTTAAACTTCAAAGATGTTTTTAGCAAAACAGATGAGGAATTAACGCAACAAAATATGACACTTGGTAAGTATTTTGAGCTTGTATTAAAAAATCATGATGTAACATTGCCAATTAACGGTAAACCTAGTGGCTGGGGTACTCAAGCGATTTATCTAAGCATGGGACAAAAACATGATTATACAGATGCCATTTCACAAGCTAAAGTACCAACACTGATTATCCATACAGGCAATGATGTGGTTCAAGCCGAAGAGGCAAGTAGAACTTATTTAGACGTATTTCCACATGCTGAATTTGTAGTGATTGAGGATGCAGGACATATGGCTTTTTATGATGAACCTATTAAATTCGGAAATATTGTCAGTAATTTTTTAAAACATCATATAAAATAGGTGATTTTGATATGACCATCGTAATTTAGATGCTGACCTACGGGTGTGAATATTAATAGAAATGATATAAAGGAGTTGATACGATGTTCAAAATAGGTGATTTTTCAAAATTGACAAGGGTATCTGTTCGCATGCTTAGATATTATGATGAGGTAGGGTTATTCAAACCTATTTTCGTAGATGATTTTACTTCTTACAGGTATTATTCAGCTAAACAAATTAAGACCCTTAACCTTATCGTTTCTTTGCGTGATTTAGGATTTAATGTGTCTGATATTACACTGGTTATTAATGAATCATCCGAAGAAAAACAAAAAGAAATGCTTATAAGTAAGCAAAATGAAATACAAAAAAAGATTGATTTAGAGCAACATATATTAAAAAAAATAAATATAGCCATCAATAATTTTGGTAAGGAGAGAATAAACATGAGCTATAATGTAAATATAAAACCCATTCCATCTTATAAAGTCATTTCATATAGACAAGTGATTCCTACTTATGGTCATGAAGGTATTCTATGGGGAAAATTAAGTGAATATGTTCAAATGAAAGGGATTAGATGTGGCAATGTTGCGTATGCAACCTATCATGATGATGGGTACAGAGAAAAAGATGTTGATGTTGAAGTCGTCATGGAAGTTGAAAAACTGCAAGATAGCCAAGGGGATTTCATCTACAAAGAAACAGAGGGGATTAAAGAAGCAGCATGTGTATTATTTTCCGGTGATTATTCGGGTAATGCTCTGGCATTTAACTTCATAGGTAAATGGCTTGAAGAAAACGGCTATAGCATGAATGGAAAAGCACGGGAGTTAATTATAAAGGGTCCATGGACTGAACAGAATCCTGAAGATTATTTAACCGAAATTCAAATGCCAATATGTAAATAACCTTTGACTCCAAATGAATAGGTAGGGCTGCTGCATATACGTCATATTCTTGCAATAAGTTTTTGAATATGACGTATATGCTCCGTACAGCAGTCCCACCCTCTAATATAAATACTCTAACGCGATTAACCGTTAAGTTTTAGTCCAAGATACCTTCTGTTTAATAATAGTTTGTCTCTTTAAATAGCGTGTAAATGATGTCTATCGCTTCTGCTCGTGTTAAAGTTTCTTGAGGTTTAAAATCATTTTTAGCATCACCTGAAATAAAACCTTTATCCAAGGCAATGTTTACAGCTTGTTTTGCCCAAGAACTTATGTGATGACTATCCGTGAATGTATCCTTTTTTTGACTAGTCATTTGATGATAGCCCTCACCTGTTATGAGGTTATATACGTTCATTAAGATAGATACCATATGTTCTTTGGTAATCTTATCATTAGGATTAAATACATGACTATCGTCTTCCTCAATGAGTCCTTCTTCATTAGCTGACATAATAGCTTCATAGTACCAATCATCTTCAGAAACATCCATGAAAAGATTTTGATAACGGGTAGGCTTTAGTCCTAGCGCATTAACCATCAATTGAATGAATTCTGCTTTGGTAATAGCTACATCTGGATCAAAGGTGAACGCATTCTTACCATTAATGATATGTTTGGAAGCTAAAAATTCGATGTTTTTTTGAGCCGGATGGTTTCTAATATCTTCAAATGTAATATCGTTTTCTATAATAGTATAGTCTGAAAAATTGTTTGTATAGAAATAAACAATATGTTGATCCGCATCTACTATACTTCTTCTTGGTTCCCATTCACCTTTTTCTTCATTAAATTTATAGACATTCATCTTGGTTAGATCTTCAATATCCTTTACCTCTTCATCGGTATAAGGAAACTGTCCTTCAATCTCAATACTGCCAAAATCATCAATGACAATCGTCTCACCCTCTGTTATCGCCTCTATCTGGAATGATAAAATTTTCGTAACAGGCTGATCATCACTACCTTGTTCATTATGATTGGTATTATATGTTTCTTTATCTTGAACGACTTCAATTTGAATGGCTATCAAGGTATCTTGTTCATTCACATTAAGTGCCTCTGTAATGTGCGTTTGTTGAATAGCTTCTAGGGGAATATTTAATTGTACATCTTTGGTTTTTACTGCTAACTCGATGTCGTTTTCTGCCATTTTCTTAATAACCTTCATAGGTATCTGAACATGTGTTATGGCAGTATCTTGATGATTAAGCTCTGCAAAAAACTGAGTTTTTTTATTACTTTCAAGTAGTTCATTAATCTCTTGTTCGCTGATTTTAGCCTTCAGCATTTTCTGACCATATTGATTGATTTCATTGTTTGTCTTCATTTTTTTCAAAACTATTTTTTTAGGTATTACTTTTTTCTCGTCACTATCATGGTTACCATTGTTACTGTTATCACTATTATTATTGTCTACATAGGGTTGCCTTCTTGGACCATAAATCTCTACTTCTGTGATACTATTCCATTGATTGGAAGTATTCCCATATCCCATTAGCCGGATAAACCGAGCCGATACAGGTGTTACCTCAAAAGTTTCCATATCGCCTGTTAATCCCGAACTTTGCTTTTTGCTTATTAGTTTTTGCCAGTTGGTACCATCTGATGATACTTCTACATCAAATATTGTTTGACGCTGGTCGCCATTGAAGAATGCCATAGACAAATATTTCACTTGTTTAGATTGTCCTAAATCATATTGAATCCATTGTTCGCCTTCAGCTGACCATCTTGTATTCATATCACCATCCACTGTGTTAGAAGCTACATTACCATCGTGATCACTTGCTGTCACATTGGCTTCTGTAATAGGGTATTTAACGGCATAATAAGGTCTTCCTATTAATGGTAATAGATTAAACTGAACATAATAAACAGCTTTTTTACCCATTGTGTTTTCTACAGTAATTGTAGCAATCCCTGGTACTTCTTTTGCTTGCTCTATCTTAACTGTGTTATTGCCATATGCATTAATCTGTGGAATATATTTGGTGATAAATGGTAAATCAATATTAAACACACGGAAAGAAGGATCAAACAGGTCTATGGGTTTACCATCAATTGTGATGCCATTTAATTGTGGTATATCCACCACGCCATCTTCTATTGACCAATTATGTAAAGGTGTAACTGCTGGATATACTGTTGGTGATTTTTCTATATTTAGTAATGGTACCATCCATACCGTAATGGTTTCTTCTAGAACACCATCCATATGTAGGGCTAGTTTTCTAGTGCCTGCATTGGATTTCTGCATATTTGCATGTGGATTAGGTGATGTTGGCAACACTGCTGAATCCATTACCGTGAAAGCTGCACCACTATTATTAGAAAGAAGTTTTACATAGAGCTTCTTTCCTTCTTGTGTTAATAAAGCTGCTTTGCCATTCTCAATAATCTCTATATCGGCTTTGGTATGCATGAACCAATACAATTCAGAGGGTTTCTTCATTTTCACTTCATCTTGTATCATGACTTGCGTACGATTGTTAAACAATTTCATACCACGTTTTGCATAGACCACATCTTTTGAATAAACTTCACTCATATCCAATATGCTATAAGCACCCTTTGGTTTGGATACGGAGTCAATAATATGTGAAGAACCTTCTGGATCTTGTTGTAACACTGGGTTTTCTTTTGGATTAATAACAAGTGTATTATGACCTTCAGGTTTTTTTCGATAATATGTCCAACGTTGATAGGTATTATCCCAAAAACCTGGTAAAGCATAGTTATCTGTTCCAAGGTCAATAGCCCATCTTACACCTAATGCATCTAAAACAAATGTACCGCTATCCAAATCAGCATGACTCCTCATTTGGCTATTGTTACCCTTCATGGCTGCAAAAATAGCATTGGTATCTGCCCAACCACTCCTAAATGTTGCTGTTTCAACTACTTTGTATGTTTTATCCAGTTGAGTAGGTTTTTTATCTAACATTCCTTTTTCATAAAAAAGTAAACTAAGTCCTATCTTAACATCTTTTCTTTTGAAATAATCGGATATTGTCCATGCGTACTCTGGATTATTATAATGAGATGCAAACCACATGGATTCAGGTCTTGGCCCTCCTGATCCTCCGCCATCAGCAAAGTTAAATGTTCCTTTTTCTCCTTCTAGGTATACTGGAAAAGAACCTGAATTCTTAAAGCCTTCTAATTGGGAGATGCCATAGTCTTTTCCAAGAGCATTATTGAGAGCAGCAGTATAATAAGTTAAATATTGCCCACCATATGCCCAGTATAATGGACCTTCTGGCCATGCGCCATCATCGGAATAATAACATAAAGCAAGTTGAATATCTTTTAAGGTTTTTTCAAGAACAATACCTGCTGTCTCTTGTTCGTCTTCAAATATTGCCAATGCTCCTAATCCCATATTACCGTTGATGACATAGTTAATATTGTTATCTCTTTCACCGTACTTCACTTTTAAAAATTCTTTTAGTGCTTTATCACGAATAGCATTTCTTATTGTTTGTCTTTGATCGTCATTCATATAATCATAGATCATATCATAACCAACAGCCATAGAGAATGTCAGCTCTGCTGCTCCTAACATACTATTGCTTAATCCCCATTCAGGATAATTAGCAACAGACTCTAATTCTTTCCAAACAAATGCCGCATATTTGGTATCTTTGGTTATTTGATACATGATCGAAGCGTCTATCACCTTGCCTCTTGTGGTTCCTGAGGATTTCTTGTTATATGGTGTTGGCTCCATAACTAAGTTGGCGTCAACGGATTCTTTTATATGCTCATATACCTGCCGCATGTATTCATCGGATTGTATATTCGCTTTTATGTCACTGATTTTCTCTTTGGTCACAAGCAATCTTGGATGTTGATTATCTGGACTGTGATTAACTAAGGTATTATACATGTCTTCCTTAGGTGGTTGTATAAAGATGTTTATTTTATGTTGAATGTCTCCCCCGTTATTATCACTAATACTTGTTTCAAAATAATCATACCCCACATAATCAGATTGTGGTGTATATGTAAATGCACCATCAGGTGTCAGATTAACATGACCATGAACTGGATTAGCTTTTATGGTATAGATGCTTTTATCTTCATCTACATCAATTGCATCAATGGTACCACTTACAGGACTGTTTTTAATCGTTGTAAACCACTCGATTTGATAAATCGGTATATCGTTTGTAGGATTAACCGTAATCTGGGCTTCAACAACTTTTGACCCACCTTCGTTATCCGTTACAATGATTGAAAATTGATCATTTCCATTATAATTATCATTTGGAAAATAAAAATAGTCGCCACTATCTAGTACATAGGCTACCCCATTTGTAGGTGATTCTAATAATTTATAAGTAAAGGTCAAGCCTACAGCATTGGTAGGTTCTATTTTACCCATTAGAATTCCTTCTTCATTGGTTACATCATGGATATTACTTACATTGAATGTTCCTTCTTTGCCAACAAAAATGCGGCACTGTGCTTGTAGATTGCCATCTCTTGTTACAGCGGTTATGGTAGCTAACCCTTTATTAATTGCATCAGCTGTAACAACACCATTAGTAACCGTGGCTACACTGTCATCTGAAGACGTCCATGTAATGGCTTGATCTGCTGCATCAGCAGGAGTAAAGACTGGGTTTAAAGTGACGGTAGCATTGTTTGCTATTATAGCAAAATCTTGATCCAATTTAAAATCGGTCACGTACTTGCCTTCTTCTATAAGTGTTATGTCATCAAACCAAGCTATTCCAGTACCTTCTTCAAAAAATAATTCTACCTTTAGACCGTTTGCTTCTAGGGGCACCTTAATATCCATCTGTTTTTGGGTCCAGTCATGGGTTTTAGTAGAATCAATTTCTGATGCTAAGGGTTCAGTAGAAGGACCATTCCCATTAACGCTTAACTTTGTACCGTCTTTTAAGAATTGGGTTCTAACATATATGCCCGCTTTTGAATCTACATTATCCGTCTTAATCCATGCACCAAAATTATACTTTTTACCACCTTCTACTGTGACGGTCTGCCCAATGGCCACACGTTTTTTAGCAGGTGTTGGAATATCTATTCTAACAGATTGATTTCCTTCCTTTTTTTCTACTGTGTCAACTGTTAAAGGTGTATCTCCTTTTGGCATCCATACACCCCAAATGATAGGTCCAATGTTATTGGTCCATTTAGCATTGGCTTCCGTGGCTTCAAAGCCATTGTTCTTTAATAAATTGACAGGGCCAAGTGGTTCTCCTTTTTTTACAGTTACGAGACATGATGCTGTTTTTCCACTGCCTTTTGTTGTTGCTGTAATCGTTGCTACACCTTCTTGTATGGCTGTCACAATACCATATTCATCCACAGTCACGATATTAGCGTCAGATGACTGCCACAGAACTTCTTGGTTGGTAGCATCTGCAGGCATGATGGTTTTAATAAGATGAATGGTTTTACCCACTTCCACATCTCTTTGTGCTGCATCTAAGGCAATACTTTCAACTGCTACACTTGGTAATTTTTCAATACTAGAATGATCAAACCAAGCTGTGCCTGTACCTGTATCAAACATATGCTCTATTCTAATACCATTTGCTTTGGTTGGCACATAGACTTCCAGTTCTACCTTAGTCCAATTATTTTGTGTGCCATTTAATTTTGTACTGGTTTGACTTAAGTCATCCACTTTAGAGCCATTGTTGGTGACCTGTACCCGCAAATAAGCACTGTTGGTTATATCTTTTGTTTTTATCCATGTGGTGACAAGGTATTTATATCCCGCGTCAACAAGCACATTATAATTAATATCTGTTCTTTTATTACTATCTGTATGTACTTTAATAGATTGTCCACCGTCTTTTGCATCACTATTATCTATAGTTAATTCTGGGACATCTGTATTTGGATATACTGACCATCCAGTTGGTCCTTTTTTATCTAGCCAATGGTCATTATCCTCCGTTGTTTCAAAACTTCCATTTGGCAAGATTTCAGGTGCTGTGGCCTTATCTACTGTAACGGTACAAGTGGCTGTATACCCGCCATCTGTTGTGGTTACTGTTATATCAGCACTACCTTCAGCTATGCCTGTTACCATACCTCCATCCACTGTTGCAACAGCAGTATTGGAGGATTGCCATGTAACTTCTGTATTGGTAGCTGTATCCGGTGTTATGGTTGGTATTAATTGGAATGTGTCACTAATACCCATGGTATGTGCATTCTTTTGCAAGGTTACTCCTGAAACAGCCATTGGTGCTATATAGTCTTTAATCAGGATATCATCAATATACATACCACCTGTTTTACCATCTACACCTGTTTGGGAAAACTTAATACTTGTGATACTGCTCCAATTATCACTTAATGAGAATTTATCCGCCTTAAGTTCCCCATTAATATAGACATCAAGGGTCTTGTTATCATTATCCATAATGGCTTTAATATGATACCAAGTATCTGCTTCATAATCTCCAATATCCAAGGAACCATCAATTTTTATTTTTCCATATTGAGTCAATTTTAAAATGGTTGTCCATGCACTTCCATTTTCAGTACTTTTCATTTCACAGATAGCACGTTCATGTTCTGTATCTGTCAATCGAATGTTGGTTTCTATGGTTACTTGTCCTGATATAGGTGTGCTGGAATAACTTTTGTAAATATTTGGCTTTCCAACATTATTCGTCACTAATTTTAAACTTTTATTATCTTTTCCACTGACCTGTTCACCTATTGCATAATCTTCATTTGCAACAAAACCAAATAATGACCATCCAGCAGGACTCACTTTTGTAGCGATGCCACCCAAATAACTATCAAAGGTTTCTAAAAGATAAGGGTCATCTGCTGCATAAACCATAGGCTGATTAGGCATAACCATTGTAAAAAGAAGTAATATAATCATACATAATCTACTTTTTTTATTAGTGAACATGACTTTCCTCCTTAACAATATTATTTTCTTACTTCAAACCCCTTTGGTAATACTTATTAACTCCACCTGTATCATTCTAATTCTTAATTAATTTTGGCTATTAAGCTCCTTCCTATTTCTCATATAGGGGAAATCGAAAATGCAACCCTACCTTTGTCTACTTTCTTATTAAAAGACACAGAAATTCTTTTTACTTTGACATCTACTGGCAACACTTCATGAATATCATCAAACCTTATTGTATAGGCATCTGAGCTACTTATAAGAATTCGAATTTTATTTTTGTCATGACTGATCATGATTTCATTGTCTTTTATTATCTGATAATCATAGATGGTAATAAGAGCTGTTTCAAAGCTCTGTTTCTGAGTATATTCGAATCTGTCGATTACCTTTAAGCTCCCCTTTGATTCTCTTGAATAAATGAATTCTCGTGTTAGCTTCTTTAACTCTGTTATGCCGTAAAGCCCTGTTAAATCAAGCATCATTTTGTCATATTTTTTGCCATATATTATTTTTAATACCTTAGCTTTATATACATGTGTATCTTCTTCACTGATATGAGGCCATTGTAATTCTCCAGCTATGACAGGAACTGAATGCCCATAAGAGTTCAATACGTTACTTTCATACCTTCGTTTACTGAATGTCCTACTGGTATACACTTCACCACCAACATCCGTGATTAGCTGACTTTCTCCAACAACAACGATAAAATTTCCTGAATCGTTATGGTTATGATGTTCGTGATTATGTCCTGCCTTTAAGATAACACCCATGGTATTTTCTGTGTTTTCTTTTGGACGACAAAGTAATAAACCTGCTTCTTTAAACCAGCTTCTTAGATTTTCTTTCTCCACAACATGTATTTTCTTTTCTTGTCGCTCTTCCATAAAGAGTACGGTCATTATCTCATATAATCGGCCATTCCAATGATACACATCTGAATGATCCTCCCATTCATTAAGATTTAATCCATAGCGTTTACTTATAAAATACATCATTCTAGCACCGGGTTTTAAACCTAGGCGACAATCCGATATAGAAGGGTAAATGCCATTCATAAGACAAGAGCGAACACCAAATAATGCGCATTTCGCTATCTTCTCATCTTCAAAATAATTAACATGCCCTCCAGTAGCCTGATAAATCAATTCAGCTATGTCCAAAAAATGTTCGAAACCATAGCCCCAATAGGCTAATCCTTCAGAGCAGTAGCCATCTTCAGTAAACCCTTTAAAATAGTTAACAATATACTTTTCAAAAGCCATAATGTAAAAAGCTCGACGTTCTCTGGATTCTATAAGCATTAAAGCTGCCCCGACTACTCCTGCAAAACAACATGCATTCCAATTATTCGTTACATGAAGCCAGTGAAAAGGCTCTCTCCTACCATGTAGCATGGCTTCAAAAGGTTTAAACGTACGCTGTTCTATTTCAAGATACATCTTCTTTCGCAGTTTTTTAGAGAGCCTATCTCCCAAAATATAATCTGCCACAGCCATTCGCCATGAAATAGCTGAAGAATGAAGATCAATGGTAATATCTCTTCCATAATAGTTATCTAGCTGTGGGTCATGTGCTGTTAATACCCATGTTTTTTGCTCACATATAGACTCAAGTATTTCTTCAATAGGTTTTATAAAACGACTTTTATTTTCAATACATTCTGCCTGTGTGAATGTGTCAACCCGATAGCATCGATTATGTACAATTTTATCAAAGACTTGTCGATTACCTGTGCGCGAATATAATAAGTAGACTTCATCGGTTAATTGGGGTATAGGCTCCTTCAATAAATCCTCAGAAGCTTTTACAACCTCTTTATAGTTAGGTAGTTGTTTGACCCTATTCCATGCATCTCTGTCTTGAATATTCTTCCCAAGACCTATTGGTTTTTTGGATAGAAAACGGGATATTTCGTGCATTCTTAAGCCATCATCTTCATTAAGCACACTATGTGTAAGCAGCTCAAAATAACCATTCATTGTTCAGCCTCCATTAGAAAACATTGTAGGGACTGCTCATCAAAGCAAATAACGTCCATAACCTCTAACCCACATTATTTTTTGAGACAGCCCCTTAACTTATTTATGTAAGTATTCTACTCTCTTAAAAGTCCCTTATACTAATTATTAATATAACGTTTATAGACTGTATTCTGAATTTTAAGAAGCTCCTGAATACCCATACCGTTAAGTGTTTCTAGATAATTATCAAAAGTAGCATCAACATCGTCAACACCTAAAATCCACTTTTGTACAGTCTCTTCTATGTACGTCTTAACAGCTGCATTTAATTCATTAAGTCTGTCTTGTTCTTCTACTGTGTAATTCATATATGGGAAGGTTGGAAAGAAGCAATCAGCTTCTATATACATTTCCATACCTTTTACTGCAATTGGGTTAATCCATTGTTTTTCATAATTAAAGTCTTGCTGATAGGCAAGATTGATTTGTACCCCTCTTTTTCTGAGAGCTACTAACACGTTATCAGCAGACAATACTTCATTTGCAAATACGGGTTGCCCATCAACCATTGTGTAATCTTCGCCTTCAATACCAAAGTTCAATAATCTTCTACCTTCTTCAGAATAACAAAAATCTAAGAACTTAATAGCTGCAACAGGATCTGCACATTTACTTGAAATAGCTGCTCCACGATTGTTCCCTGTTCCTCTAGAACGACTTTCGGTTATTTTACCTGAAGTGGATGCTGGGGGTAAGAATGGTACCCAATTAAATCCTTCTATAGATGATTTGAGCTTGTCATTATATGAAGCTGTACTTCCAAACCAGTCATGGGTTGAACCACCAATATTATCATTCAACATAATATCTCTTGCTTTACCGCCTCTAGTAAAGATTTCTGGATCAATAAGTCCTTCTTTATACCATTGGGACAAAGCTTTTATAGCATCTTTAAACTCCGGATCAATTTGTCCGTATTTAACCTCTCCATTATCGATATAAAAGCTATCTTTTGCATCCCACATGTATAATAAGTGATTGGTAATGGCTTTTTTCTCTCTAGCGAAATAAGGTACTTCATCATTTTTGTCACCATTACCATTTGCATCTTGCTCTTTAAATGCTTTTAGAACATTATAAAATTCATCCACAGTTTTTGGTATTTCAAGACCTAAATTATCTAACCAGTCTTTTCTAATATAGTATCCTGTTGCTGCTTGACCGTCATTAAAGTTAGGTACATAGTATACATTTCCATCTGGTGCAGTTGCTGTTTTTTTAGCATCTGGATATTGATCTAATATGGCTTGTATGTTAGGTGCATGTTCTTTAATTAAATCTTGTAATGGTAAATAAGCACCTTCAACACCGTCTCGGAATAATTCATCTCTCCAAAAGAATGCTATATCTGCTAAATCCCCAGAACTAATCATCATATTGTATGCTTGCTTTTGATCCGTTACATTATCATTAAGAACACCTTTTAACTTAACATTTGTTAACTCTTCAATTTTCTTAACAACAGCATAATCATTTTCAAATGGTTTATCCGAATACTCGAATACATTAAGTGTAACAAGTTTGTCTGATACGAATGTTGCATTTGTTTCCTTTTCTTTTGTTGTATTCTTTGTTTCTTTGCTCGTATCAACACTGGTTGAACTTTCCTTTTGTTTCACTGTTTGTTTCTCTTCTTTTTTACCACACCCCGCAATGGATAATACCATCATAAGTACAACTAAAACGCTTATCATTTTCTTTCCTCTAAACATAATATTCCTCCTTAAGTATGTAAATAAAAATATTAAATCAGGATAGAGATACTATCTCTATACATGCATTAACCTTTATTACCCTTTAATGGCGCCCACCATAACACCTTTACTGAAATATTTTTGAATATATGGATATAACATCATCATGGGTACAATGGAAACAATAATGGTTGCATAGATTAGGTTCTCAAGGCCTAAAGCAGAACCCACATCCATGTTTTCTGTAGAAACAGACATTTCTACAATCATTTTTTTTAGAACAACCTGTAATGGTATTTTATCATTATCTTTTAATATCACCATAGACCAAAAATATCCATTCCACCTTGTAACAGCATAAAACAATCCAACTGTGGCTAACGCAGGTTTTGATAATGGTAAATAAACTTTTCTTAATACACTAAAATCATTAGCACCATCTATCTTAGCGGCTTCTTCTAAAGACCTGGGAATACTCTCGAAAAATGTCCTCAATAGTATGACATTAAATGTGGAACATGCAAAGGCAATAATGATGGTGATTCTTTTATCTAGTAGCCCTAAATCTCTCAGGTTCAAGAAAAATGGGATGATACCTGCATCTAACCACATGGTAACAACAATCATTAAAGTTACAATTTTACGTCCAGGCAACCCTCTTTTTGATAAGGGATATGCCCCACATATGGTGATTAGCAAATTGACTGTAGTTCCCACTAACGTGTAAAAAATTGTATTGGCATAACCGGTCCATATACCATCCTTTTGCAATACATTTTTATAAGCAACCCATGTTATATCTTTGGGAAATAACAATACTTTTCCTGTAGATACAGCATCTGAGGAACTAATGGATGCTGAAAAAACATAGATGACAGGATATAAAGCTATAAAAGCTATTAAAGCTAATATGATATAATTAAATCTTTTGAATATCTTTTCTCCTAAACTTATTTTCATTATTTCCCACCTACCATAACGAAGTCTCTGACATTTTTTTGCTTAATCGATTGGCTGCCCATACCAATAGTAATGATACGACTGAATTGAAGATACCAACAGCTGTTGCAAAATCGTACCGACCATCAGCAATACCGGACCTAAACACATAAGTACTTATAACGTCTGCTGTTTTATAAGTAACTGGTTGATACAATAATATAATCGCTTCATAACCAACCTTGAGCATAGAACCCATTCTTAGAATTAATAATATAACAATGGTTGGGACTAGCCCAGGAATGGTTACATGTAATGTTTGCTTCCACCTACTAGCACCATCAATTTTAGCTGCTTCATACAACTCTTGACTAACGCCTGCTAAGGCTGATAAATAAACAATTGTACCAAATCCAGCCTCTTTCCATATATTCATACTGGTAAAGATCGTCCTGAAATACTCTGGTTTCGTTAAGAAATAGATCTTTTCTCCACCTATCTTTTCAAGAAGAATGTTGACAATACCATTGGTTGGTGCTAGAAAGTTTGTTACAATACCTGCAACAACGACAACAGAGATAAAGTGTGGTAAGTATATAGCTGTTTGAACGGTGTTTCTAAAATATTTATTCTTAACTTCATTCAATAATAATGCCAATATTATAGGTATAGGGAATCCAAATACCAGACCATATAAATTGATTAAAAATGTATTGACTAATGTTCGAACAAAATAGGGGCTATCAAAAAAAGTGATAAAATGTTTAAACCCTATCCAAGGGCTTCCCTCTATTCCTTTAAAAATACTATAATCTTTAAATGCAATCTGAATACCCCATAAGGGTCTATACAAAAATATGATATAGAATAATATAAAGGGGACTAACATTAAATATAATCGCCAATACCGAAAAAGAGTAGGAAATTTGTTTTTAATTGTTTTTATGATGTTTTGTACTTTGCTATTTTTATGGTTTAAATGTACAATTTCTTTATCGCTCACTATGAAGTCATCTCCTTTCAACTACATTATAGAATCATAATGAGCAAAAAAAAATTGCCAAAATCAAATGTTTTGATATTGTCAAATTTCAATAGATTAATTCTATGATATTAAGGGGAAATCGTGTACATGGGACATTTTCAAATCTTTGCTTCTGTCCTCCTCATATAAACCCATAAACACTTCAGGGATACCTATTTCTAATTTTTTCTCCTCTTTTTTCATTTCCTTCTTTTTCAATTTATCTTCTTTTACTTACTATCACTTATCACCCTCCTTTTTAAAATATTCTCTAGCACCTCATTTGATTATGATATTTCTTAGTAGCTATCCTGTTAAGGCCGTCATATGAACATTATCGACTAATATAACTGCAGTAAGTATGTTCTCTAGCGATACTTCTACAAAATATTCACAGCATCCGGAGTAAGCCCTATCATCACAATAATTGAAATTGTAGGAGTCAATAAATCTTATGTCGCTATTAGAATCTTCAATCCTATTGACTTCATATGTCCAATTATTTAGAAGAACTGACTTTCCATCATCACAGACTCTAAATAGCCTAAAATTTAATCGACCCTCTGCACCATCACCGTCGTTGATATCGACTATACCATCAAATGTTGCTAAGAAACTAACGATACTAGAGAACTCTATGCTAACCCTTGGCTTACATATATCCCTTGTATCCATTATAACGCTACCTACTGTAATTGAAGGCATACTCGTATTTGTAAAGGCACCGCTTTTCCCTTGCCCACAGTACAATAGGGTTTGTTCCCCATAAACGCCCATTTCTCCAGCTAACGCCGCAATATGAACGTTTGTAACGGATATGGTATCAACTGCTTCCAAACCACCTACAGATACTTCCACAAAGTAATTACAGCATTTATCAACGCTTAGATAGTCGCAGAAAGTAAAACTAAATGAAGTTGATAGTCTTATATTGTCGTTTGAATCTTCTATGTTGAACACTTCATATATCCAATTATTTACTAATACCCGTTCCTCATCATCACAAGCTCTAAACAACTGAAAGTTTAGTGATGCTTTCGCATTATCATCAACAGCTATTAGGTTAATTATACTAGAGAACTCGATTTCAACCACAGGCTTACGCAAACCTGCTGTATTAACTGTAACTTGACCTAACCCAGCTGAAGAAGGCGTAGGTATTATAGGTTCTTCTTCATTATTACCTAAAAATGTGGCATTCACGCCTTGACCACAGGATAATAATGTCTGGTGCGTTATTGCTTCAATCTGAACGTTGTTAACGGATACAACAGTATTAAGCAAATTATCTACTGATACCTCCACAAAATAATCACAGAATCTAGAGTGATTTAAATAGTCACAAAATATAAAAGTAAAAGATGTAGTAAGTCCTGTGGCACGGACGATATCATCTATTTGGAATGCTTCATATATCCAGCTATCTAATAGTATTGGCTCTCCATTATCACAGGATCTAAATAGGCTAAACGTTAATAGGGCTTCTGGGTCCTCCTCTTCACCTGTCAGTGTAACAATACTTGAGAACTTAATTTTAATTAAAGGTTTACACAGATCTCTTGCATCTATTGTAACTGAACCTACCCCCGCTACAGGAGAATCTGGACTTGAAAAGTAGGCGCTGCCACCTTGCCCACAAAAAATTTGCGATGGTTTATGGACTGGTTCTTTTTTAAAGCAATCTTTCTTTTTCGTTCTATCTGACATAAAATACATTCCTCCTGGTTATATTATTGTTTCTTTAGGAAAAAATCTATGGGGCATTATTGCACCAGTGCTGTCATGTGAACATTGTTAACATCTATATTAGCTGTAAGCAGATTTTCTATAGATACTTCAACTATATATTCACAGCATTCAGGACAGGGTAAAACGTCACAGAAATTGAAACTAAATGAATCAATAAATCTAATACTCTCATTTGAATCCTCTATCTGAAACACTTCATATATCCAGTTATTTATTAGTTTTGGAGGCTTATTATGACAAACTCTAAATAAGCTAAATCTCAATCTTCCCTGTGCGCCATCATCATCGTTGACGTCAGATAAACCATCGTTTGTAGCTAAAAAACTAACGATGCTAGAGTACTCTATACTAACCATTGGTTTACAAACATCCCTTGCGTCAACTAAAACCTTTCCTACAATAGGCGATGGGTCATCAGGATTGACAAAGGCTCCGTTTCCACCTTGACCACAGAATAATAGGGGTGGTTTAGCTACCGATCCCTTTGGTCTACACTTGGCATAATCCGATTCTGCTACCAATGCAGCAATGTTAACGTTATTTATAACTATATTTGCTTCTGACAATCCACCTGCAAATACTTCTACAAAATATTGACAGCATCCAGGGCAATTTAAACATTCACAATAGTTAAAAACGAATGAAGTGGATAATCGCATATCCGTATTATCTTCTTCTAATTCGAACACTTCATAGGGCCAGCTATTTACCACTCTTGGTTCCTCATTATTACAAGCTCTAAACAGCAGGAAACTTATGGATCCCTTTGCATCATCATCTAACCCTAAAAAATTAATGATACTTGAGAATTCTATTGCAATCACCGGTTTATCCATATCACTGGTATCCACTGTAACCTGCGCCACCCTAGCTGAATCGGGTCTAGGAATTCTAGGTTCAGATTCACCGTCCTCTGGAACTATGAATGAAGTATCCTGCCCTTGCCCACAGAATAAAAACACAGGTTTATTTTTTTTCTATCACAATGAAATTTCTTTATTGAAGTTGACATAAAGTGAATTCCTCCTTATTCATTATATTTTGCTTCCCTACTGAGCTATTGCTTGAATGTGGACGTTATTAACGGATATGGTAGCATTATCCAACGTATTGCCTATGGATACTTCTACAAAATAATCACATGATCTACCATTGTTTAATCCGTCACAGAATATAAATCCAAAGGAAGTATTTAATCTTAATATATTTTCTGTATCATTTATATTAAATGCTTCGTATACCCAGTTATTTAATGGTATAGCCACGCCTTCATCACAAGCTCTAAATAGCCTGAATGTTAATAAAGCCTTTGGATTAGCATCTGTACCTGTTAAATTTACAAGGCTGGAAAATTTAATTTTAACTAGTGGTTTACACAATTCCCTTGCATCTACTGTAACAGAACCTATATTGACTGGTGGATCATCTGGAGTTGAAAACTGTGCGATCCCACCTTGCCCACAGAATACACATATTGAATTAGGAATTAGCTCCTTAGTTTTCCCCCATTTAGCATGGTCTATATGGCCTTTACAATTACAAAGTACTTTTCTATCATAGTCTTTTTTACAATCATCTTTTCTCATTAATTTACCTGACATAAATATAGCCTCCTTTTAATATTAGGCATTAATAAAGAACCTAGGGAACATAATCACCTTAGGGCATTATGCAGATTCTCTCCATAAAATGGTTTATAAAAAAGTTTTATATGGCTTTCGAGTGACACATCTATATAATGCTTGGCCTAAACATTTATTGCTAGTACTACATAATATGCAGGCTCAAGAATTACGTGCTAAGACCCATGAATCCATATAAAATCAGCTATTACTTTTGATTCTGCAAATTAATTCTACTTCATCTGTATAACCTTTTTGTATGATTAGCTAACGTCCAATTTTCTTGGGTTGCTATTCTTCGAAAAATCTACATATTAGTATAGAAGATAAGCATAAATAATTCTCACTATATTTCATTTGGAACATATACTGTTATTGAGCATGTCTTATTAAAAACCCACAGGGTTAACTATAGAAATGCTAAAGATAAATGGACTGATAATAGATCCTAGTGATTCTGTTATAGGACCAAGAGGAATGGAACAAATTAATTTAAGACAGCTCGATATTGACTCTGGGGATTGTAATAAAAAAGGCAAGGATGTAAAGGTAAGTCTCAAACAAAAGATATGCATTGATTGTAAAATTGAAGTAATTGTACTGGAAAAGGAAAAAAATATTAAATATGGGTGTCCCGTAAAGGTGGCTTTTTTAAACTACAAAATTCACCTGATGTTGGGAGAAATAATATAGAAACTCGAAAATTGCCAAAGCAAGAAAAATAAAATGGAGGGAAATTATATAATGTCAGGATATATCAAAACTAGAGATTGTGATAAAAGATGCGATTACGACAAAAGATGTGATTATGGCAAAAGCTGTGATTGCTATAAAAACACATCTTGTGGCTGCGGAAAAGAAACAGATTGTGCAAAATGCGAACAACTTAGTCCATGTCCTAAGAAAATATTATTAGAATGTGGCACGCCTGGTGGAGAAATGATGTTCACTTCTGCAAATCAAACATTTGATGCTGCTCTTGTTACAGTTGACACATCATGTTTCTGTAAGCCTCTAACAGAACTTCAGTTCTCAAGTCAAGTTAAAGCAGTATTACAACCATTTGAGGATGCTACTGCTCCAGTAGATGCAGAAATTGTACTTCGCTACGATCTGATTTGTAGACGTAATGGGGGAAGTGATATCGTAATAGGAAGTTATACTTTTAGAAGATTTTTATCTGCAACTGCAGTAGTAGATACTACTCAGTCATTAGAAACTACGGATACATTTAGCTTTAACAAATGTATGTGCCCATCAGCTTGCCAAGGATGTATCGATTACTTTGTTAGAGTAACTGCTACAACAGTAAGTGTTGCTAATTTGACTAATAATGCCAGCGCAACTGTTTCTATGGGTCAACTTATTGCAAAAATCCAAGAATCCTAATACTAAATGGATTCCGTTATAAAAACCTCTACTTATGTGGAGGTTTTTATACTATTTATTCTTTCACTTGTTTTTTATAGATACCAGGTGTAATTCCTTCTATCTTTTTAAAACCTCTGGTAAATGTTCGCGTATTGGTATACCCTACTTTTACAGCTACTTCTTTAACGGTGAACTCCTTTAATAGTTCTTTTGCTTTTTTAATACGTATCTTTGTTATTGTGTCTAGAATACTTTCATCATTCTTTTCTCTGTATATTTTGGATAAATAAAACGGGTGTAATGAAAAATGTTCTGCTATAACAGAAATATTAAGATCTTGATTTTCAATATGATCCATAATATATTTTTGAATATCATATTTAATATATTTATCCGCATTATGATTAAAGCTCTTTACTCTGTTAGAATATGTTTTTATGATATCTAAAATACCCTTCTTAATATCAAGTACATGGTCATAATTGAATAGTCGCTCAAAGTAAATGACTTCATTAATGAGTTCTTCCTCATTAATCATATCCGAATCTTTATATACCTTTATTATGGTACTGGACAATTCAAGCACAAATGATTTTGCTACTTTTGGTGAAAGGGTTTTGACTTCAAAGTTTTCATGAAAAATACTCTCTAAAACTTCTATTGCTTCATCATAATGTCCACACTTAATAGCATTGGATAATTCTCTTTCTTTTTCTGTAGGGTAATAATATTTCTCAATATGATTGACTTTAATAATATCATTATAATCCAATATTCTATCATCTCCCATAATGAACTTGTATTTAATGGTTTCTAGTACTTCTTCATAAGCCAATACAATATTGGGAATACTCTCATGAATATTACTGACAGCTACTGTTAATTGTATATTAAATTGGTTATCCAAGAACTCAACAGCTTGATTAATATGTTCTATTAACTGTTCCTTCTGCTCTTTCTTATGATGACTGCTCATGTTTATGAAGCATGTTAAAACACCATCAATATATAAAATATGCCCCTGGTCCTTTATACCAATTACTTCTTCAAAAATATTGGTTATAATAAATTGAATTAATTGGAAGTTGTTCGCATTCTCTAATTGATCATCGATACTATCTATGTAAATTAAGGCAACTGCAAATAAATCTGTTTGGAACTTTAAGTTGATTTGTTGTAGCGTTTCATCATCATAATTCACTTGTTCCCCTTTTAATAATTTACCTAAATACTCACTCTTAAAGATATTTTTTTGTTTGTTGATAAACGTATCTAATCTTTTATTTTCTTCATCCATCATTGCAATATGCTGCCTAATGATATGAAATTCGTTATGATTTTTAACATTTGATTTTTTATTATTTGCGAAGCTATTGATCAATTGCTTTATAGGCTTATAATTCTTATTGATGATAAAATAAGCTAAAACACTACTTATCATCAGATAAATAATCATAAATATAAAAATGGTTTTTTGGATCACTTTCGTTTTTTGGGTAAATATATTCTTGGGTATAATGTATAAATATTTCCATTGCTCATTTTGAGAAGTCGTGAAAGAGATGATATTATTTTTTTCTATTAATAAATCGTGACTGTCCGTTAACTTCTCCTGATAGAAGTCTTCAGGTATCGTATAGTTATTTGTTGAGGCAATGACTTTGTTGTCTTTGTCAATAATTGCTAATGTACCATCTAAACCATCAATAGAGTTAAGTACCGATTCCATGATGATTGATAAATCCAAACTAATACAAATATTACCATATGCCTTGTCCGTATTAAATACAGGTAATGATTTTATAAACATCACTTTTTGATTGCTGTTATCTTTATTAAGCACATAATTATAATGTTTATTATGCATGATACCTAACCATTCTTCATAACTATTAAATTCTTCATAACCATAGTACTTATAATAGTATTTACTATCCATGAGAATATCATCTGTTACAATAGAGTCTGTGAGGGAAAAATAGATATAAAAATGGTTAGACTTATAGTTCAAGAAATATTTATTATACATGTCATTCATGAGCTCATGAATATCGTATCGTTGTTCACCTGTTAGGGGTTTACGGTAATATAATATTTTCTCAAGTTTAGAATTCATGGCTATTTCAGAAATCAACTCTTTAATACCCACATATTCTTCATCAACAGTTTGTTTAAATTGTTTGAGCACTAATCGATTATTTAATCTTACTTCGTCCATCATTAATTTATTTACATTATAACCGATAAAACCGCTAAACATGACAGACATCAATATGATAATGGCATAGCAAACAACCCAAGTCACATACACTTTTCTGTTATTAAAAAGCTTCATCCTTGTTGTTCTCCCTTCCATATGTAAAAAACTCTCTTGCTTTAGAACATTATTTGAAAGAAATCCCTTAAAAAGGCTTTTTTTATCAATTGAATTGTATTATTTAGTACTTCTTCAATCTATAATGCTAATACGTTAGTACTATTTTATCAGTTAAGAGTTGAATTATCAAATAGATATTGTAAAAAATGACTAATTTCGGCAAAAAAAGTTATCTCTAAAAAGAATATAAAATTCTTTTTTGAGATAACAGATGGCGCCTAAATTCATTAGACGTTCAAATCTTTTGCATCAATATCTTTAATGGCATAGTAGATAATGATTGCTCCTATTAATGAGAAGCTAATGGGTATAAGAATAATGGTAGATAAGGTAAAACCATCTGCATTCGAATTCAGAATTCCTGCTACCAAAAATGAACTTAATATGGTCAATGAAATAGACTTCTTTCTCATTGCAACATATAGAGGTATCATGCCAACCATTGCATTAACGATAGCAGCTATTAATGCTTTTGTTGATAATAGCAAGATGACTTGACCATTTATTTCTCCCAATGTCGTGTTTGTTAGTACCATGATAAAATAAAAAATAGGTAAAACAATAAAGTAAGACAAGAGTGTTAAACAAAAAGTAAATAAACATATAATTAGCACTTTAGCCATAATAAGCTTTTTTCTACTTAATGGGTAAGTAAACATTAAATAAATCGTTTTGCCCTTATACTCTTCGACAATATATTTTGAAATTAGAACACCTGCAAAAATTATATAGATTACATTAATAAAACTTCCTCCAAGTAATACTATTTCATCATAATTATTAAATACCAGATTTGATTGTTGACCTTCAACAAAAAAAATTAAACAAATAAAACCTAAGACAACGAAATTACATAGTAAAGCCACCGTTATATTTTTCTTAATGGAAAATTTTCTTAACTCTAATCTCATTAAGTTAATCATGCATAACACCTCCATTGATGATATCAAAAAAATAATCCTCAAGGGAACTCTGCTTTTTAATAATGGAATCAATCATGACATTATTCAAAATAAGGGTTTTAGCTATATCACTTTGGGTCTTATGTGTATCGTATATCCTAAAGGTATTTTTATCCAATACTTTGAAATTATGGATACTTAATTCGTGGTCTAAAATATAAGTAGCTTTATTGCATTGCTGACATATAATCTCAATATAATCTTTTTTATAATCCTTAATATCATTCATCTTAACCTGCTTTATTAACCGCCCCTCACTAATAACACCTATGGTATCTGCTATCTGTTCTATTTCACTCAAAATATGACTAGATATCAGTATTGTTATACCATATTCATCGCATAACATTTGAAACAAATCTCTCATTTGTTTAATGCCTACAGGATCAAGTCCATTAATGGGTTCATCCAATATTAATAATTCTGGTTTAGTAATAATGGCACGTGCAACAGCTAATCTTTGCTTCATGCCTAGTGAAAAGTTTTTTACACTTTTCTGGTTAATGTTCGTTAAACTAACCATTGATAGAGCATTATTGATGGCATCTTTATTATGATACCCCATATAATCACAGTGTAATTCCAGATTTTCTCTTGCTGTAAGCTTTTCATAGAACACTGGATACTCTATTATATTTCCCATTCTTTTTAGTATTTCAAATGAATTATTTGTTAACATACTACCAAATAATTCAATAGCACCACATGTTGGCTTTAGAATGTTTGTGATTAACTTCATAACGGTGGTTTTTCCTGCACCATTTGGACCCAAAAAGCCATATATTTCTCCTTTTTCCACACACATACTCACATTGGATACCACTTCTTTATCATGAAAGACCTTTGTTAAGTCGTGTGTCTTTAATATATAGGTCATTGTCCATGCCCCTTTCATTCTTGATGTTTATTTCATTATACCCTTTATAACTTTCTTATTAATTACTTAAACCTTACAAATTTCTTACGGGGTCATATAAACAAAAGAGACTATTCTATTAGCCTCTTATTAGAAGATAATTCTATTGAATGTCATGGTAACACACGTTTTTTGATAAGGTTTGCTTTGTAATGAAATATTCCCATTCATATTTTCTACAAGTTTTTTAGTAATGGTTAGACCTAGACCGCTACCTTGGTAATCTTTATTTCTTGAATCTTCTAAGGTATACAATCTTTCAAAAACTTGGTCAATATGGGGTTCACTAATCCCTCTCCCCCTATCCCAAACATGAATATATACATGGTCATTATCAGCCTCTACTTGAAGACCTATGACCTTGCCTTCTATTCCATATTTGATTACATTTGAAATTAAGTTATTTAAAACACGATTAAGTGCTTCCTCATTACCTAGTATATAGAGAGGGTAATCTGGAATATCAATCTTTACCTCTATATTTTCTTTTGTCAAAATCTCATAAAAACCAAGTATATTTGTTTTACTTATTTCATTAATGTTCACTCGCTTAAGACTAATCTCTTTATCCCCAGATTCTAGCTTCGCTAAATCGAAGAATTTATTAATTAAGAGGATTAAATCCTCTGCTTTTTCTTTGACTTTTAATAATAGTTTCTCTTTTTCTTGATGACTTAAAGACTCTTTAACCGTTACTATTTCAATGTACCCTAAAATAACTGTTAATGGTGTTTTTATATCGTGAGAGATATTGGAAAGCATCTTTTTCATGGAACGCTCACTTTTAACATAGTTAACCATTGATGACTGGTTATACTCTAATAATTTATTTATTTCCATCAGTAAAGGTTTCAGATACTTGTCATCTGTAAAGACGAGTAATTTTTCATTTGTATTATTCAATATAATGGACCCTATTTTTTGCTGAATATATTGTAGATGATTGTTCTTTGCTTTCAATGAACAGTATTGTAAGTAACTAATGATTAACAATATAACAATGATCATGCTTAAGAATACAATCATATTAGAATTCCCCTAACTTATATCCTATTCCCCATAATGTTTTAATATAAAGTGGAGCAGAAGGATTATCTTCAATTTTTTCTCTTAATCGCCTCATATGAACATTAATGACATTCTCTTCCCCGTAGTAATCATCACCCCATATAAGGTTATAGATCTGAGCTTTTGTGAACACGCGATTTCTATTTGTAATAAACAACTTGAGTATATCAAATTCTTTTGACGTTAACTTGACATCTCTATCGTTCTTGTATACGGAAAAATTGTTCAAATCAATTGTTAAATCGTTAATATAAATAATTCTTGAACCCTTTGCATTATCTACTTTGGAATAATGAGTAACCCGTCTAATGAGAGCTTTAACCCTTGCTGTCAATTCGATCATAGAAAAGGGTTTAGATATATAATCATCCGCTCCCAAGCCAAGACCAACAGCTTTATCCACATCACTATCTTTTGCAGACATAATTAAAATGGGAACTAAACTCTTATCTCGAATAATTCCCATAATTTCCATACCGCTAAGCTTCGGTAGCATGAGATCAAGAATAATCAAATCAAAGATATTTCTAGAGAAAATATCTACTGCTTGTTCGCCATCAAAAACAGGTGTAACGATAAATCCTTCTAATTCTAGATAATCCTTTACCATTTCACTGATAGACATGTCATCTTCAATAAGTAAAATTCTATTTTTATCCATTGTACAACCTCTTTTCAACATTTCCTAACCCTTCGCCCTTTTCGTTAATCAACTCTTTAAACTGTATGACTTGCTTCTTCTTTAGAAAATCCAAAAAACTTAAACTTTCCAGGAGAATCTTCATTTAATGTATATGGTGTAGTACGGTCAAACCATTTTGCTGCAAATTTATGATTTCCAATAGGATAGATTGAAATATGTTGGTTACCATCATGTCGTATAAAATGCCACTGGTTATCTGTTCTTCGTAATTCTATTTTACCATCTAGATATACACCTTCGTACGCTTTAGCAAGATTCTCATCTAATTGAATCTCTTCTTCAACTACAACTAATTCAGTTTCACCCTTGAATATAATATCACTTATGGCTTTACCAATTCTATATTGATTACATGTATCGCTGTTAGCTAAAATGATGATACAAACATCCTCATCAAAAAAGTATTGTACTAAAGCTAGCCTACCAAGATGATCACCACCGTGGTAAAAAAGAGTCTTTTCATATCTGATTACTTTATTTAAACCATAACAGTAATTATTTAAGTTCGTACTAAAGTATCTACCATATGCTTTTTGGGATAATATCTTTTTTTCTTTTAAACAAATATACCATTTCTTTAAATCTTCACAATTAGATACAATGGCACCTGCTCCAATGCTATATTTTTCATTATAGTATAGACATCTGACCAAGTCATTGCCATGACGTGTATACGGATAAGCTTTATTCTTAATAATATTTTGATCATGATCTATGGTTGTATCATGCATACCTATTGGTTTAAAAATATGTTCTGTTAAGTATTCTTGAAAACTCTCTCCACTTACTTCTTCAATTAGCCATGCTAATAAATTATAACCTGCATTGTTATATTCAAATTTAGAACCTGGCTCAAATACTAATGGTTCTTTAAAATAACGAGAAAAAAAGTTATCTCTGTTATAGTTAGAACGATCGAAGATTTGAAAGAAATCATCCTCAAATGTATAAAAATTCTTTAAGCCAGAAGTATGTGACAGTAGATGATGAATGGTAATTCTGCTATCAACTTTTAATGTTTCGGGTAAATAATGATTGATTGGTATATCTAAATCAATGAGACCTTTATCATAAAGCTGTAATATTGCAAATGCAGTAAATTGCTTTGAGACAGACGCTATCGAATAAGTCGTATCTAAAGTATTTGGAATACTAAATTCTATGTTGGATTCACCATACGCATTTTGAAAAAGCGTCTTTCCATTTTGAGTTACACTTATGACACCTGTGAAAGAAAAATGAGAGGTATAGTGTTCCATATATTCTTGGATAGTCGTTGCTTTCATTAATTGGCACTCCTTCCCATACTAGTAATGTAACTATTATAATCTTTTTTTCTTACGCTGTAAATTATCACCCAGAGAAAGTTTTTATTTAATATGCCCCAATAATTAACAATGCACTCTTTATAAAAATAAAGGTGCATTGTTTTGTTAGGGATTTATTATGTTTTGAGGAAATATTTAATATTAATCATTCTTATTTTTGTTGCTCTTTTATCCAATTTTCTACTTCTTTTTGTGCATTGTTCAATGCCTCTTCAGCAGTTGCTTGTCCTAATAAAACTAATTCAACATTAGTTGCTAATATAGACTTAGGCTGTGCGGAACGATAAGGATAACGTGGTCCCCATAATCTACCCATAGCTTTTAATATAACATCCATCTGTGGTACTGCTTTTATACTTTCCCACTCAGTAGCCGATTTTAGAACAGGTGCTGCCATATATTCATCCCAAGGTAAAACTCACTTCCAGTAAATTTTAAGTATTCCCAAGCTAATTCTTTATTTTCACTATTTTGTCCAATTGAACATGGACTGCCCTCAAATACGCCTCCCATTCCTTCTTCAGGATTAACGAAAAGTAAAGATGCACCATATCTTTTATCTAGCCCAGTTGAATAAATGGGTTTTAAGAATCCAGGACCAATTCTTAATGTCATTGCAATATTATTTGTTTCTGTAAGGAATAACTCATTTCCTTGTTCTGACAAAATGCCACTTGGAGCATATTCTAATGCTTCTTTTAAGTATTCTACACCTTTCACCATTTCCTCAGAGTTAAAATTCGTTTGTAAATCTTTGTAACGGAAACCAGTTCCCCATGTTCCACCAAAAGATTCAGCAATATTTAAAGCAAGATCAGAAGCATATTTGCCCCTATAATATACACCATAATTTTGTTCACCAGTTACAGGATTTTTACCTGTCATCTTTGCTGCTTTTTCTACTATTTCATCTATTGTAGGTTCTTCTGATAGGTATTCAACTCCCCAATCATCAAATAACTTCTTGTCATATACGATAACTCTTGTGTCGCCTAAAACAGGTAGACCGTATATCTCTAATTCTTCGTCACTAGGGCTCATTGCTTTCCAACCATTAATCTGTCCATCAATGTAGTTATTTAAGTCATAATTTTCTTTTTCAATATAAGGAGCTAAAGGCTCTAATAAATCTTGAGCAGCGAAACTAGCTATTCCTGGTACTTGATATACATCTGCTTCACCAGACATTAACATAGCCTGTGTTTTTTGTTGATAACTATCCCATCCCATTAATAGAAATTCTACTGTAGCACCTGGATGGGTTCTTTCAAATTCCTCTTTTAAAAAATGAACACCTTTGGTCTTCACACCTGATACAGGATCTGTTGAATCTTCCATTTTAAAATTACCAATCATTTGAACTTTTATTGTTCCTGACCATTGCTTATCATCAACAACATCCGTCCCTCCATCAGTTACATTGTTTTGAGTTGTATCATTAGAAGTATTATCTTCTTTTGATCCACACCCAACTAAAAAAGTACTCATTACTAATATTGCTGTTAGCATTAATGCCGTTATTTTTTTCATCATTTCTCCTCCTTGATTATGTTTTTTGAGTTAATAGGGAGATGTTTTCCTTCATCTCTCATTATTCACCTTTGAGTCCACTTAATGCTACACTCTGAATAATATATTTTTGCAAGAATAGAAATACAATTATAACTGGAAGGATACTAGCGGTAGCTAATCCCATTGTTAAGCCAGCATAACGTGTTCCATCTTCCATGGAAAAACTCGCTAAGTAAATTGGAACTGTTTGTAACTTTTGATCACTCAGTACAATCATTGGCCAGATAAAACTATTCCAACTATACATAAAAGCTAGAATGATTAACGTAGCTGTAATTGGACCTGTTAAGGGTAAAAATATTTGAACAAAGGTTCTAATTTCACCTGCGCCATCAATTTGCGCTGCTTCACGCAAACTATTAGGCAGCTTATCAAAGTACTGCTTTGTCAATATTATGCCAAATCCAAATAATAAACCTGGTAAAATAATAGGGTAATATGTATTTAAAAGACCAAATTTATTAAACATCATATACATAGGGATTAATGTTATTTCTTTTGGTATCATCATGGTTGCTAATATAATGACAAACAGTATTTTTTTGCCTTTAAAAACACCTTTGGAAAAAGCGTATCCTGCCAATAAAGCAGAAAAAACATTTAATGCAACCGTACCAAAAGCAATAATACCTGAATTCATATAAGCTCTTAACAAACTTCCATTTTCTAATATAATTTTATAATTAAAAAATGAAAATTCTTTTGGTATTAATCGAGGAGGAAATGGTGGTTGAACATTTGCCATTCTCTCAAAACTAACACTTAACATCCATATAAATGGCGTCATCATAATAACACCAAGAATAAGTAAAGCAACAACCTTTACAATCTCTGAAATTAATTTCTTTTTTTATTTAAATTCTTTGTTTTCATTCTTCAACACCTGCCTAATATTTTTTTGCATTTATTATGTTGTTACATTAATTGGCTTTATTCATTTTAGATATTTTCAGATTAAATAATGTAAAGATAAGTATAATACCAAACAATAAATAGGCTGCTGCTGAGGCGATACCAAACTCATTTCCTCCAAAACCTCTTTCATAAATAAACCCGACGATTGTATAGAGCGCTCCACCAGGGCTACCTTGTAGTCCGCCCAAAATATATGTTTCTGAAAACCTTTTCAATGCTCCAATCCATCCCATAACAATAAAAAATGCAAATGTACCAGTCATATTAGGTATCGTAATGAATAACCATTGTTGTAATTTATTCGCACCATCAATAGATGAACTTTCATAGATATCATTAGGTATTGCCTGTAAATTTGCCAAACTAATGATAATAATAAACCCTAGCTCATGCCAAACCGATAAAATAATTACTCCCCAGCGAGCAGTTGTAGAGTCAGCTAACCACGTTGAAGTAGGTAATCCCAGAGCCCGTAATAAACTGTTCAACAGTCCCATATCTGGATGTAGAACAAAAAGGAATATCATGGCTGCTGCAACAATTGATGTCACATAGGGTATGAAAAAGATGACTTTGAACATATTTTTAAACCATTTCATTTGATTAATGATTGATGCAATCGTAAAACCAAGTGGTATTGAGACTAATAATGAAAAAAAGCCAATATAAAACGTATTACCTACAGCTTGCCAAAATCCTGAATTCCTTAGTACATAGGCATAATTATCTATACCTGCCCATCTCTCTATGGTACCATTCGATCTAAAAAAACTTAATCGAAATGATTCAAGAGCTGGATAGGCTAAAAATAAAACTAATCCTAAAAAAGTAGGCAATAAAAACAAATACCATACCCATCCCATTTTTTTACTCTTTTTTTTCATCTAACATTCTCCTTTAGTTAATGCATATTTCTATTTAAGATATAATGTTTTCAATTCGCTACCCTCTATAACAATAGGGATATTCTCTTTGCTCTTTAAGGCTGCCTTTACTACAATCTCATCTAACATGACTTCTGAAACTTCTCTGTTCCCAATATCAATTAATCGAACCTCATCCATTTCTACCTCTTTAATATTTCCATTAAATACTCTTAGAATATAGCCATCATTCTCTTCAGCTTTTTTAAAAGCACTTAATACTGCATTCCCTTCTGCAAATTCAAATAAAGAATAATTTTCTTTTTTATTTCTTTTTTCGCTTTTGTTCAAAATAAAATGTTCATAATTATTCTTAAACTCTGCTGCTTGATATACTTTCAATGGCGTAAATGTTTCTTTAGAAAGCTTTGACAAGTAATTTTCTTTATCCTCCTTATATAGGATCACCGAAAAATTAAATTCCATTTCCTTCAATAATCTTGCATCTGGTGTTTCCCATTCCATACCTGATGCTCTATCTGGTCTATCTAATAAATTTCCTTTACCCATATAAGGAACTGACCTAAACATGGTAACGGCTATTGTATCTAATTTTTTGCCAACGATTTGATACTCTCTAACACAATCGGTAAGTATTGCCACCCCATATTCTTTATTCTTTAAGGTTACAAAACTCTGCATTGGCTCTATGGTTCTAGGCTTTTCCACCCAACCTTCTTTTTCCCAAACCTCTACTTCTTTTAAGTAAGTTGGTCTTTTGATACTTCCAAATTGTTGGTCTGCAATGGACTCTTTCGATTGTATTTCAGTTTTAAATAGCACTCTCATTCTATGCTCAATGGCTTTATTATCTACTGCTATATTTACATCTACTTTTCTTTCCCCAGTTTTTATATTCATTTCAACTTGTACATCTACTTCACTATCTAATACATCCTTCTTTCTGGAAATAAGATCTTTGGGTATTCTCATTTTCATATTAAAAGAAGCTTTTTGTATTAAAGCATTTCTTTCTATGGTCACATCCAACAGATCCGAAAGATCCGAATAGTAATATTTATCTCTTCTTGGCTCAGAATAATCATAGGTATCCCCATCATCACCACTATCTTCTATGGTAAAGAAACCTTTGATTTCTTTTTTTGTTTCTTTATCCATGATTACGATTCCATTTTCTTTTGATATTCTTAACTTTATAACTTCATTTTCTATTGTTGTATTTTCATTTATCGTGGCACGATCTTCTATTCCTTCTACCAACTGCTCAAAATATAGCGTTTTATATCCCATTGATTCTATATCTTTCACATGTACATACATCTCAGTCTCATATATTTTTACATTTTCTCTTACCCATTTGGGATTATACTCTCCATTTACGCCTAGCTCTTTGAAAGAATCATTATAAATCTTATCTGTAACATCCATGCTTTTTATAATATGGTGCTTTTGCTCCTTCCCTTCTGAATCAACTACTTTAAAATGTGTTCCTGGCGTAAATAACCTTACTTTCGTCACACCACTTCTTTTATAGGGGAGGTAGTTATATACTTGGAATTGAAATACATCCTTTTCTGGTATTCCTTGTCCTATAAGTCTTGCAACTATTTCAAATAAATTATCTGCTAAATTATTTACCCTTTTATATCTACTTTCAATATCTTTATTCACTGTATCAGAATTGCACATGCCTATACTGTCATGAGCAGCATTTTCAAACATTAATTTCCACATTTTCTCCATGGCTTTATGATTATATCTCACACCTAAGCTATAAGCTATGGTACACATTGGTTCAATGATATTGACTAACTTATTTTCTGTCTTATTATTTAATACTTTTAAATCGGCTCTGGTAGAAAAAATTGATTTATGTACTCTACTTTTTTCTCCAAAGGTAAATTCCCCTTTATAGATCGGTAGATTACCATTTTTTATTCCTGCATCTTCTAAAGCATCTAGGGTATTATATAGATTATTAATTTCTACATTTAATCCTTCTTTTTTTGCTTTCCTTATAATGTCTAACAAATCTTTTCTAATAGGTCTTTGATCTTGTCCATTCATAAGCAAGATGTGGTTACTGGTTGATAGAGGTAATAATTCCTTTAGCTTGTTCTTAAAATATTCTCTTATGTCGTCTCTTTTTTGTGGTGGGTTAATCATATTTCCATAGTCGATTATATTATGGGTAAATACCTTGGAGCCACCGGCTCCTTCCCAATAAAATTCTGCCTTATCGATTTGCTTTTCTGATTTTCCTCTTCTAAAAACACATTTATTTATATTAAAAGCATTGTATATTTGCGGCATTTGAGCTGATTGACCAAAACAATCCGGAACATATCCTACCATCATAGTGTTTCCAAGTTCTTTAGCTCTACTCATACCATAATATAGATTTCTAATGATAGATTCTCCTGCTATTACCAGAAGATCTGTTTGTGTATACCATGGTCCTATAATCAATCTTTCTGCAGATACTAGTTCCTTAATTAATTCCTCATCTTCTGGATAATACTTTATATAATCATCAATAATCGATACCTGTGCATCTAATAGAAAATAGGTGAACGCCTCATGATTCTTTAAGTAATCCATTGCTTCTTTAAAATTATGAAACGAATACATTAATGATTTTGCTGAAACAAAATACCACTCTCTATCCCAATGGGTATGCGGTATTATTGATATTTTACCTTGTGCATCCATACTAACTTCCTTCCGTAACTAAAACAGTAATCTTGGTGTTATGCTTGAATGGCATCATCACTTTTATTACGTATATATTTTTATTTTGCTAAACTTAACAAATATTCCCCTATTTCCACCGTATGTTTTAATGCCGTTTCTCTTAGTTCAATAGGCATTCTATCTGTAAAATTATGAATTTCATAAGTGAAATCATATCTATAATCAATTTCCTTCAACGTATTCATTAGGGGAGCCCATTCTATTTGACCATAAAAAGGAGCGACATGGTCATCTCTTTCACCTGAATTATCTGCTACATGGGTTGCAACCAATCTCTTACCAATCTGTCTTAGGGCTTTATTTTGATCAATGCCCATTAAATTTCCATGACCAAAATCCCAGCATATCCCTACTGATGAATCATTAAAACTATCAACAATCTCTATCAATTCTTCAACTGTTGCTGTATATCTTCTTCCCTCATTTGGATGCTCAAAAAGATTTTCTAAAGCAATCCCGGTTCCTACCTTTTTGGCAAGTTCAATGTGTGGTGCAAAATAATCTAGATTACTTATTTTGGATTTTTTCTCTGAAAACCCATTGTCATAAACTGTACCCGAATGAAATACAACCCACTTGACTCCTAACTTTGCCGATCCTATAATGGCTCGACGAGCAAGCTCTTCACGCCAAGGACGATCTTTAATGCTCATATCACATACATTGTAAAAAGCTGAGTGAGACTGGGAAAACTCTATTCCAAGTTTAGCTCCAAGTTCACCAATACTGTCAACCCATGCTTCCCAATTATCAAATGTAAGGGGCATTCCCTCATTTGACATATCACAAAAGTTAATGTCAAGCACCTTATATCCAGCATTTGAACAGGATTTCATACACTCTTCAAGTGTTATACTATTTTGTATCTTACAGTATCGATCCATAATATTTGTTGATGTTGATAATCTCATCATTTACCTCCTTGTATATCTCTCATGTATTATTGAACAACCTATTCACCTTGTATGACATATGGTTGTTAACTGCCTCCTATAAAATGAATTATTAACGTATTATAACTTCAGATATATCCTTAGCATATTTACATATTTTTTTATTAATTTATACACTATTGCCTTTTCTCACATTTAACAATTGTAAATATGTACAAAAAACAATGCGTTTTATTGTACTAAGTATATATTATGACCAAATAAATTAATAGGTAATTTTCTGTTGTGATTATGGCTTATCCTGTTATTTTTGCGTACTGTTTTTATAATTCATTTTGGAAAGGGATATTGATAGAATTGTAAAGATGAAACAGAATTAATAAAAAGGGGACTCTCTAAGACACTTGATATCTGTACAAAAAACTCCCCTTGCATGCCAGTTATATTATTTTAACTGTCACTACAAGGGGAGCATATCAATGCGTTAAAAACATGATTTATAAAGCATCATTTACACTCATTTAATTTTACCTGTTCTATTATCTACACTAATAAATTATACTGTATCTTATAAGCTCTTTTCTTTCAATAGAGATAACCTTTTAATCAGTTGAACATTCTCTTTTATGTATCTTAACTCAGTATTTGAACATGTATTTAATAACGCCTTAATCTCTATTAAATCAAAGTTATTTTCTTGCTCGTTATTTATAGTTTCTCGATTAGACTCTGCACTATCTGTTAGAAAATAATCTAGTGGTAAATTAAATGTTTCAGCAACTAAACATAATTTCTCCAAACTTAATTTTCTATCTCCACGCTCTACTAACCCTAGAAACGATGAAGATATACCAATAAGCTCGGCAAGTCTTTCTCTAGATATAGCTATTTGCTCACGCTCTTTCCTAATTCGTTCTCCTAGTATACTTATATCATATCTCATAGAATCACCTCAAGACTAGAATACAACTATAAGCATAACCTTGCCATTAACTAAGAGAATTATTGTTTAATTCTTTAAGAATTGACAATTAATACAATCTGTATTATAATTATTCCTATCTCCAAATGATATGAAACACCTATAGAATATAAAGCAAAGAGGAAAAATAAATATGTCTACGTTTATGATCAAAGAAAAAGTCAATCAATATGGTACTGAAAAACTTGATTATCGAGAACTTATATCCTTTACTGTTGGTATACCATATAATAAACTCGTATCTTATAAATCCTTAATAGATATGTATAGAGACATCGAATTTATGAAAATAACTCGATTGCAGAAACAAAAACTTCAAGGTCTTTTTCATTTTTCTAACCTTGTTGCTCATGATACAGCTCCAGACCGTATTACCATTAATTCACCAGGCTCAATTGCCAATCTATTAATACCTGAGATGCAATATCTTTCTGTAGAACACCTCAAAATTATATTGCTCAATGCTAAGAATCAGATAATAGGTATAGAAACGCTTGCCATCGGCACGGTTAATTCTTCTCTTGTAGATATTCGAGAGGTATTTATAGCAGCACTAAGTAAAAGAGCCGTACATTTCATATTAGTCCATAACCATCCAAGCGGTGACCCTACCCCTTCTACAGAGGATATTATGATAACAAAAAGATTGGATATCGGGAGTGAACTTGTGGGAATCAAGTTACTAGATCATTTAATAATTGGTTCTGGTTGTTATAAGAGCATAAAAGGGTTGGGATATTTATGAGATATTTTTTTTAGAATTTGAAAAAAGCTAGGTTTACCTAAGTCTGTAAATAATTTTGTGTAAATAGCAATCCTTCTAGATTAATAATAAAATAAATATAATCTAGGAGGATTTTTCTATGGCAAGAAAAAAACGATCACCAGAACGAGAAGCATTAATCAAACAACTTATTGTAGAGTATCAACCTAAAACAGCCCAGGATGCACATGATACGGTCAAAGACCTACTAGGGGATATGATTCAAGGCCTGCTTGAAGGAGAACTTGAAGATGAACTCGGTTACAGTAAGTATGACTACCACGAAAAGGAAACCGATAATAGTCGGAATAGCTACAGTAAGAAAACTGTTCGCTCATCTTCAGGAAATATTGAACTTGATATTCCTAGAGATCGAAACGGAGAGTTTGAACCTCAAGTCGTAAAGAAGCACCAAAGGGATGTCTCAAACATTGAAGATCAAGTCTTATCTATGTATGCC